>Ga0315909_10000061_pt1 | contig 138000 bp, 111 predicted proteins | sample LakEriMetagenome_11_FD_203527 | JGI IMG/M metagenome (GOLD analysis project Ga0315909, IMG submission 203527) | Freshwater fungal communities from buoy surface, Lake Erie, Ohio, United States - Buoy 2 MA125 | ecosystem: Environmental > Aquatic > Freshwater > Lake | place: USA: Lake Erie, Ohio... | reverse complement strand
GCATCCACCGCCGCATGGCAAATCCTCCGTGATCGCCTGACCGTCATTTCCGGTTGTCGCTACAACCTGATCGATGATTTCGGCTGTTTTATCCGTCATCCTTTACCGGATCCTCAACTTCCTCGAGGTTTTTCTCCGATCGATCCTCATCGGAGTCCAGCTGCCAGTTTGCTAGCTTGGCCAAGTCGATCTGGGCCACTCGCTCTTCCATCTCCTTGCCTGCCTTGAACATCACCCCTAGCCGCTGGGGCACTTCCACTCTCTCTCCCGTTTTCGGATTTCTAGCACTTCTGGCGGCGCGGGACCGAACCTGAAAGATACCGAAGTTCCGCAGCTCCACCCGCCCTTCGGTGATCAGCGTTTGAATGATGGCATCCAGTGTCGTCTCTACGATCTGCTTGATCTGGGGTTGCGGTAACCCCGTCTTCAGGGAGATCGACTTGATCATCTCTTTCCTGGCCATCTTCCCCTGCCTCGCCGCTTAGGTCTCTGGAAAGCCAACCTTCGTCCGTCACCAATCCCTTCCCCTACGCTCCCCGAATTCAAGAGGACCAACGGCCAGCGAAAGGCCAACCGCACGACTGCGCCCCATGACGCTGGCTCAAAATGACTCCCCGAAGAAAAAAAGGATGTTCCTACGGACGGGCTCCCCAGGGAGAAAAAACCGTCACAGATCGCCTTCCACGGTTCGAGCCTGGAATCAGTCGAGCCTAGCCGCCGCAATCATCTTGAGAAACTCTGAATTGCTCGGAAATCTCCCCAGCTGTTTCGTCAATTGCTCCATCGCATCGACGGGATTCATGCTGGAGAGTGTCCGCCGAATCATCGTCACCGCATGAAGGGTATGTGGGTCGTGAAGCAATTCCTCTCGCCGTGTCCCGGACTGCGAGATGTCGATGGCTGGCCAGACACGCCGATCGGCTAGGCGGCGATCGAGCACCAGTTCCATGTTGCCCGTCCCCTTGAACTCCTGAAAAATCAGCTCATCCATCCGACTTCCGGTATCGATCAGCGCGGTTCCAACAATCGTCAGAGACCCACCCTCTGCGAAGGCGCGTGCCGTCGCAAAAAGCTTCTTGGGAATGTCCATCGCTTTGATATTCACCCCACCGGTCATCGTCGGGCCGGCGTTACCAACCCACTTGTTGAAGGCGCGCGCAAGCCGCGTGATCGAATCGAGCATCAGGAAGACGTGCTTGCCCGATTCGGCCAATCGCTTGCAACGGTCAATCACCAGTTGGCTGATCCGGACGTGGCTGTCGACATCTTCATCGAGACTGCTGGCGATCACTTCGCCGTTGATCACATTGCGACGCATGTCGGTGACCTCTTCCGGCCGCTCATCAATCAGCATCACGATCAGGTGCAGATCGGGATAATTGGTCGAGATACCACGAGAAATGTGCTGCAACATGATCGTTTTGCCGGACCGTGGCGGCGCAACAATCAAGGCTCGCTGCCCCCGCCCAAGTGGTGCCAGAAGGTCGATGACGCGATTGGTCAACGGCTGTGCACCCACCTCCAGCTTCAACCACTGCTCGGGATTGATCGCCGTCAATTGGTCGAAGGGCCGAACCTTGGCGTACTCCTCCAACGTCATTCCATCGACATCCAGAATCTCTCGAACGCGCGGCCCTTGCTGGCGCCTAGCCTGTTGCATCAAGGCGCGAATCATGACCCCCTGACGCAATCCCAGTTTCTCAATCATCGTGCCCGGCACAAACGGATCGGTCCGCTCGCGGGAGTAGTTGTTCGAAGGCGATCGAAGAAACCCATAGCCATTGGGATGCATCTCGAGGATCCCGGAAAACTCCTGGGTTGGCACCTCTTCCCCCTCGGCCAAAGGTGCCTCCTCCTGCATCGGCTGCTCCCCTTCGGGACCCATCGGCCTTCGGAAGCGATTGCCCCCGAAACTTCGCTTCTTCGGCCGCATCCGAGGTCGCGACATCTCGCCGCCCCCCATGCTTTCCGAGCCTTGGGGATGGATCCGAGAACGGAAACGCTTTTTCTTTGGCATGCCAATTCATCCAGAACATTACGGCCCCACCCACGCCACTCCTTCGCGGCTTGCCGGCTGGGCCAAGACATTTCTTCCTATCCAACGAACCCAAGTTGCTCCCCGGATCGTCCTATGAGCCTCATCGATCGCGATCGGCTGTCCCAGGTCGCCCCCAGTCCAGCCAGCAATGATCCGAGGCAGCAGAATTCCTGTGGCGTCTTCCTGAAGCAACAACCATGAATGAAACGACTCCCGATACCAATCCTGGCATCCGGGCAAAGTCGCTTAGACCATCGCCTACCGTTGCGATCTCATGCGTACGGACAGCTCTCTCAGGGTGTCTTACCCAAAGCCATCCCAACCGTGCGTCGAAGCACACGACCCCCAAGAGGGGTGTGCTCACCAAACTCTTTCGATTCCTGCCGAGATCTACCGCCTGTGATGACCGGATCAACCCAGCCATCGACTCGACCTGGAATCCCCCCTGCCACGCCCATCGCTCCGCCAGGGAGCAACATTCTCAACAGCAATCCCTGACTCAAGAAGACAGGGTAAAGCCAGGGTGGCTTAGGAGCGCGAATCGAAATGCAGATTCGCGAAGACCAACACGAGTAATCTACTTCGATACCCAGCAAAGTCAATATGGGCTTTCCCTTTGATGGATCCATTTTTTCCCGAAAAATCGTTTCTTTTTTCCTATTCGTTCCAGTCGACCAGCATCGTCTGCCGATCTTGCTACTGGGGTGGAGGGCTTTCGGCGAACAGTTCGCTTTTCAATGCGAAGGATCGCTGGTATGCCAAGTCGTATTTTTGGCGCAGGGTGGCTAGCAATCTCCAGCCTGTTGTTCTGTCCCGTCGCCTGGGCCGATCAGATCGATTGGCGACCGACGCTAGAAGCCGCGCAAAGAGAATCAGCCGCAACCGGCAAGCCGATTCTCCTTCACTTCAGCAGCCGCAACTGCCCTCCCTGCCGACGCCTGGAACAGGGCGCATTTCGCGATCCAGCCCTGGTGCAACTAATCGACCAGGAGGTGATCCCCTGCCAGGTGCAGGTCGAGCAGATGCCGGAAGTCGCAGAGCGATATCAGGTCCGAAGCTGGCCAACCGATCTTTATCTCTCCCCCAGCGGTAGCGAACTCCACCGTACCACCAGCCCTCAGGCAACCGCGGCATTTGAACAAGTCGTGCGAAAGGTGACTCTGCGCTCCGCCCCACCAAAATCATCCTCCGACAACCAAGTGGCATCCGATCACCAGCTGGCTTCCGATGAGCCTTCTCGTACGACCAGTCGATTCTCACTCCCCCGCTGGCTCCGTCGCTCTGATTCCGACGCCCCCGCCAGCACACAACTCGGTGGCTCGGGGATACCCCAATCCCCCAGCGATGGGAAACGCTCCAAAGCCACACCCGCACGAACCGCTTCGTTGGCGCAAGTCACCGGGCCTGCCACGGCACCCAAGCCTGCTACCACGGATCAATCGATCACCCCACCTCCCGCAGCGGCTATCCAGCCCGTCGCGCGCGGTGTCCTCCCCAGCGATCCTCCCAGCTTGACACCATCGATGCAGAAGGCACCTGAATCCGCCGTGCGTCTGTCCCTCTCGTCGTCCGATGTCCCTCCCACCACAACCCCCAACTCAAACCCTGGCGAACGACGCCGACTAACCAGCCCCTCTACCGATAGCTCGCAGGGGACTGGAACGGCCAAGCCAGCCATCGCCGCTCGAGCTGCGACGCCATCTGCCGACCGAAAGGAACCGATCGCCAAGCCTGACTTCTCGACCCCAGCAAAGATTGCTGGAGTGCCAGGGGAGCCATCTCGACAGCGTCCAACGCGAGCGATGATGCCGGTAAGCGAACCACCAGCCACCACCGATCCGATCGCCAAGGTTGCCGCCCCCTTCGCTACGACTCTCCCTGCCAAAACCCCTTCCGATTCGACTCCACAAGTCGCCCCCGAGAGCTCCAGAAAAACCTCATCACAAGAGGCTCTCTCACAAAGATCCGCCGAGACAAACGCCAGCAAACCGATGGCGATCAAGACAAAAACTGCCACCAACCCCTCGGCGACACGGACCGATTCAGGACGAATGTCCAAGGTCGGTTCCCAACCTGAGATCGCCAACCTCCCCAGCCAGCTCCCCCAAAGCCTCGCCTTGGAAGGCTATTGCCCAGTAGCTCTCGCCGATGAAAAACGCTGGCAGATGGGAAGCCCCGAATTGGCCGTGCGGCATCGCAACCGCGTCTATCACCTGTCGTCTCCCTCAGCCAAAGAGAAGTTCCTGGCCACCCCCGATCGCTTCGCACCGATCTGCAGCGGCATGGACATCGTCGTCTACCTGGAAGAAGGCAGATTGGTCGAGGGCAAACGGGAATTGGGCTGCCGATATCAAGATCGCGTTTACCTCTTCAGCAGCCAGGAATCGAAACAAAAATTCCTCGATGCGAAGAAAGAACTTTCGAAGGAGCAACAACGAGGCCAGAAGGTCGAACTTGCATCGGGACAAGACCTAATCCCAACCTTGCCTTCCCTCAACTCAACCAATCGCTGATCTGGTTCCCTGATCGCCCCATCGCTACCGGGCCCACAACGAACGGGCCCATTTCTACTTTTTCGAAACGCACCAACCGGCTCAAGCTGTGCCGGCCGTGCCAAGCGACCGCCAATCAACTTAGGGCCTGCCGACCGGCACTTGCATCATCAGGCGATAGATGACCCAAAGCATCAAAGCCGCCATCACCAGATCAAGAACCCGCAAACCTCGCGATCCAAACTTTTGATCGACTGCGTCGCTCAAACGCCACTGATGGATCCACATCCGTGGCCAGATCGCCGCAGCCAACCAAGTCAAACCCAGGAATCCTGCGATGATAGCCACCAACAGATCGGCCTTGCTCATCGCACCCCTCCTCTTTTGATACCAGAGATCCTACAGCGGTTCCCGCAAGGCCTTGGCCAGCTTGCGTGCATAGGATCGTACCGCATCCAGGTCGGGATAGATATCTAGCGCGTTGCGGAAGCAGTCGAGCGACAGGACCGGCTCACCCAATTCGCTGTAGCAATGCCCCAGTCCGATCCAGGCAGTGTACTGATAGGGACAAAGGGAGAGCGCCTGATGCGCCTCCTCAATCGACGATCGGTAATCGCCGAGATAAAACCAGGCCAGAGACTTCTGGCAATGAAGCTCCGAGCTGTTGTAGCCTCGCTCGACCAATCGATCCACCGCAGAAATCACCTCGCGATGCTTCCCCTCGCGCACCATCAGGCCAATTTCCGCGACTTCGCGGCGAACATGCTGAGGGACCATCCGCCCCCGCAATGACCGGAGCGATTCATTGGCCACCAGTCGGACTTTGGGATCGCTGTCGGCCAGCAATGGTCCGATCACGGGAATCTGCTCCCGCCCCCCCAAAAGGCCCACCGCCAGGGTCGCGGCTCGTCTCACTTCGCATCGGGCATGTTGCGTCAACCGCTCCAGGCTAGCCAACGAGTAACGCCCCGATACCGCGGCAAGGTAAAGCGATGTATTACCATCCTGCAGATACAGTTGGTAGCAACGCAGCAGAAAAGGTATCCTCACGGAAGATGAATTCACTGTCGAAGCCTTTGTTATTGCGTTCCGCCTGCGTTTCCCGGACGCTCCATCCCCCGCGCCTTCCCTGACACGTGTCCTATGGTGCAAAGTTTAGTTCGAGGTTTCTCAAACGCCAATGCAGAAGCTTGAGCGAACTCCGAGAAAAACAGGCAACATCTTGAGGTGACCCTTGGGTTCCCAGCATTTTCGGAATTGTTTCCTTATCCTCTCCATTTTCGCGCAAGCTCTTCTTTTCGGCCAAGAACCACCGCCACTGCGGCTGGAATCTCAGCGCCGAAGTCACCAACTCCTCACCACTCCCACCTCCCTTCTGAAGAAGAACAGCCCGCTGGGGGAAACCCTTGCCTCGATCGCGCAGCAAGCCAACCTGACCCTCTGGCTGGATCGACGAATCGATCCCGATCGGCTGGTCGATTTGACAGTTCGCGATCAACCGCTTGGCGAAATCCTCCATGACCTAGCCAGCCGTACTGCGACCTCTTTTGGAATCATCGAATCGACTCTTTACTGGGGACCGGCTGGTTCCGGCCCTCGCATCGAAGCGGCTCACTGGCAACTGCTATGCGATCACCCGGGCCTGCGGCCCAGGACTAGTTTCTCTTGGGAACCGATCTCCGAACCCTCCCAGTTGCTGCAACAGCTAGCCACCAAGGAATCGCTCCAGTGGATCTCGCTTGACCCGATCGAACATGACTTGTGGAACGAAGGGAGTATGGAGTCGACGACGCGCGCCGGTCTGCTGTCCTTGATGCTGGCGGGATTTGATGCGACCGTGCAAGTGCAGTCGAGCGATTCGCCAATCGCGCTTCAGATCGTTCCGCTACCAAAAACCACAGAGGTCAATGCTTCGTACCCTGTTGGCCCGCGATCGAAAGTTGAACTCTTCCTGAAATCCCACCCGCTTTCGAAAGCCCGCGTCGACTCCGGATCACTCCAATTGGCCGGGCCAGCGGCCGATCATCGGGACTGGGTTTGGGGAACCCCCTCCAAGACGGCACCCCGTTCGGCCCCTGGCAGCGATCCCCTGGCGAAACAACGATTCACTGCCAGACTTCAGGGTAGCCTCGCGGAAGTCCTTCAATCGCTGGCGGACTCTCAGGGAATGCAGTTCCAGCCCTGGCCCCTTCCTGAATCGATATCAGCGATGCGGATCGATGTGGAGACAGACAAGGCGTCGATCGATGAGTTGCTGGAGAAGATTGGTGCTGCCAGCGGACTTTCATTTCGTCGCGATCGCCTGAAGGTCGACTGGTCGCCCCAATCGGACGCCCCCTGATCCTCCCATGGCACCAGACCGCTGGCCCCTTGCGATTCCGATCGAAGCTGCAACCCGTTCAAACACCACGGCTACGGGGTCGCACCCGAAGTGGTCGTTGACGCGGCAACCGGAGCCCGCTCGTTCGCCACAACGGATTGATAGTGACGCAAGAACTCCAGACGTGGATTCCCCAGCGACTGCTCCAAACGCTGATGCAAAGTCATGCGATCGTTCCCCGCATGCATCGCTGCTAAATGATCGACCAGCACTCGTCGGCTAGCCTCCGAATGCGTCATCAGGAAGTGAATCCACCCCCAGGCATCCCCATACGATCCGCTCGAAGATCCCGGATCAAACGAATCTCGTTCCATCGCCTTCAATGAGGGTGCGTGCCCAAGTCGCACCAGCCAAGTGATCCGGGAACCATGGACAGGGTGGAGTGCCGACGAGCTGCTTGGGACCTCGTAGTATTCGGCAATTCCCTCATCGATCCAGACCGGCAGTTTGGGAAGTGCAAGTTGCAGCAATGCATGGCACACCTCATGCCGAAGGTCTTCGACAAGACCTGGGTGGCGACAGACAAAGACCTGACTACGGTCCTGATGACGCAGGAAGATGGAACGACGCCCACCGACGTCAGGGAAGTATCTCTCTAGATAACGATCCAAGATTTGCTGATTGGCAAGCACCATCACGGCAATCGGTTCTTCGGTCCCAACAAGCTCCAGGTCTCTCTCCATCCGACCCGCCAGTTCTTCTAGGTGCTCGGCCCACTGCTTCGCTTCTCCCAGCGGTCGATCTCCATAGAAACGAAACCGCCCCCACTGCACCTCATGAGGCCACGAGGTCGCTGCAGACGTTCTGGCTACAGACAACCCCATCAGCGTGCCAAAAAGTCGACACCCGCCAACCAGCCAGCGACGCCGGGAACTCCTACTCAACGCCACCCCGAAGTGACAGCTCGGGATGCAATTTTTTATCTTGCATCTGCAGTGGTCCGTTTGCTTCCGCACTCTTGGCATCCGAATCCATGCCTCCAACGCAATCGACTGCGGGATTTCAGCGCCCCGGGTTCATGAATTGTCCCTCATCAATGGCTTAGCAAAGATAGCCTTCCAGGCAAAGGCCGCTTTCCTCGAATTACCCCAACTCGATTGCGGTCCGCAAGACTTCCAGCCCCCGCCTCGTGGCAGAACCCTACGCCGAGCGATCATCCTGGTGTGTTCCGCCGTCGCGACCAACGGCCTGGAAAATCGTCTTGCTTCAACGACCTTGAGCCTGGTGCATCAACCATACCACCGACGGCCTCACACACCCTACGAAGAATGAGATCCTGACGGATGCGTGAGTTGCCTGCTGGTGCCATGGCCGTCTCGGCCATGCATTCCTGCCCCCAGCCAGATTCACCAGTCCGCGAACAGACCAGAACCCTACGTCGATGAGCGATTGGTTTCTTCGAGCGGGAGCTAGAGCACGAAACTTGGCGGAAGGACGCAAGCCCTCCGGTGGCCAGCGCACGCCACCTAAAGAACTGGATGGCTTGCCCTGAATCTTCTGGATGACGCAGCGACAGTTGCCTGGCACCGCTGTGTCGTTCGCTTGCCCTACTGCTTTGTCAACTTGCCGCGTGAACCGGACGATGCCAATTCAATTCCACTTGGCCAAAGGATGCGACCGATCGGACAAGGGGAGGGCCACTCGGCTTTGCGAAACGTGAGAAGCAAAGACCGAATGGATGCACTCCAGCGTCCAGATCGCTTCGCGCAGGGAGCAAATCGGTGGGCGATCCTTGTCGATCGCCTCCAGGAAATCCTGCACCACGACGGGATGAGCCCCTTCGTATCCGGCGACCGTTGGTGCCATCGGCAGTTCGCTCCACCCATCCCCCGCGCCGCCCATCCACAGCGGATCGCGAGACAACCGGGCAGGCACACCAAACCCAGACGGTAGCCATATTTCCCCTTCGATGCCTCGCAGCCTCAACCCAAAACGGCTGGGAGGCTTGGCGCTTTGTTTGTCGGAAGCGAACCTGCCCAGCACATTGTTTGGAAGTCCCCACATCGCCTCGACGCGGTTCCCGGCCAGCAGCCCCAGCCCTTCGTTTCCATCACGTCGATCCGAAGGCCCCGCAAGCTTTCCATCCTGTAGAAGCATGGCTTGGCAAAAGGAGGGAGGTCCAGCCAGCGCCACCATCAGCTCCAGCGCATGGGACCCCAGCACCCAAAGGTCTTCGGCCCCGCCGCGCGCATCCTCCTTGCCCCGCACTTCGATCTCCAGCAATCGTCCAATCGCTCCCTCCGCCAGCGCTTTGCGCACTGACGTCAGGGCAGGGGAGTAGTGAGCGATATGGGCCACCGCCACTTTCAGATGCCGCATCTGACAAGCTCGCTCAATCGCGTCCGCTTCCTCCAACGTCCTACAGAAAGGCTTTTCCATATAGAGATGGCAACCAAATTCCGCCGCCGCCAACGCCATGTCGGCATGCTGATCGATCCAACGCGGCGCGATCACGCAGATCTCCGGTCGTTCCTGATCCAGCATCTTGCGATAATCCCGATACGACCGCGCCGCACCCGACCTTTGCATGGCGGCAGCGTGACTTGCCTCCACCGGATCGGCCACCGCCACCACCTCGCACGCCGGATGATTGCGGAATGCCGTATCCATCCCGTGGCCATAGTCGCCTCGGCCCGTGTGCCCGATCACCACGACTTTTTTTCGTTCGATCATGTCAGCCCCTTGGGAACCCCCCAATGCGTATCGGAATAGTCTCGCCCCAGCAGTCTAGTTGCCTCGTCGTCTCCCAGGACCTTGCGCTCCGTTCGATCGAGCGCGACCCCTCGCCGCAGTCGTGCACTTAGATTGGCCAAGTGAACCACACCGGCGCTCAGCAACCCGGCCGCGATGGGAGCCGTCGCTGGTTCTTTCCCTTCGATCGCTCGAAGAAAATTCCCGTGGTGATCCGAGACTTCGGGTCTGCCAGCCTGCTCTTCCTTCAATTCGTTCCGCGGCCCATACAGCTTCCAACCAACATTGTGCCCCATCAACATCATCCCTTCGGTGCCATAGAAGGCAGCACCGTTTTCATATCCTTCCTGCACATACGGGGACCAGATCCGCTGCTCGAAGATCAACTGCCTGGGCCGCCCCGTTGCATGGTCGCTAGCAAACTCGCAGACAGCGTACTGAGTATCTGGGAACTGTTGATCGTCCTCGAAAAAATCTTTGGCTCCATAACACCCTACCCAGTCGGGCAACCGATCGACTCCAAGTCCCCAGAGCGCGACGTCGATATCGTGGACCCCGTCGTTGCCGATATCGCCACATCCAAAGTCGTACCACCATCGCCAGACACCATGTAGCAAATTACGGCGGTAGGGGACCGGTCTGGCAGGTCCAAGCCAATTCGGATAGTCCAGCTCCGAAGGTGGCTCCCCAGGTGACTCCTTGCCGATCGAACCACGGCGTTGGCTGTTCCATGCCTTGGCAATCAACACCTGCCCGATGGCTCCCTGCCTCAGCCGATCGATACCAGCGGTCACCACGGGCGAGGAACGGCTTTGTGTCCCTACCTGAAGCACCTTTCCCGATTGACCCACCGCCTCTTCCAGCAGCCATCCTTCGCGCAGATTGTGGCAACATGGCTTTTCCACATAGACATGCTTCCCTGCCTCCAGCGCCAGCAAAGCCGCCGGCGCGTGCCAATGGTCTGGCGTTGCGATGAAGACGGCATCGATCTTGGGACTGCGGAAACATTCCCGCATGTCGGAGAAGGTTTCGGGAGCGACCTTTCCAGCTTCGGTCACCCACCGGGCCGCTTGCTCCAGGCGCAGGCGATCGACGTCGCAGACTGCGACCAAATCGCAGTCCGTGCGCGCCGCCAGCATCCGAACATGCCCGCCGCCCATCCCACCGGTACCGATCACAGCAACCCGAAGCTTCGCTTGACCATGGTCCGCCAAGCCACGGCTGGCTGCCGTCGCTGTGGTCATCAAGGTGCCTGCGGCCACCCCTTGCATCACTAGATTCTTCGTCGCCTGCCGCCGATCAATCCCTTCAAGATCGCTCTCTCCCTGCATGGTCCGCTCTCCCTGTTCCTGGTTGTTCCGATTTCCCTAGTCGCCAGCGCAGGTTGGGTCGAGCCAACCAAGGGTTATGGCTGGCTGGCATCGCTCCAGCGGCTGCCCGTCAGTCGACTGAGATCTGCAAAAAAGTTCGGATAAGTCTTCTCGATGCAGATAGGATGAATGATCTGGATTCCAGGTATCCGCAACGCTGCCAGCGCAAAGCTCATCGCCATCCGATGGTCGTTGTAGGTCTCCAAGGTAGCCGGCCGGAGGACTCCTGGCACAATCGTCATTCCATCGGAATGCTCGATCACCTCCGCACCCAACTTGCGAAGTTCGGTCGCCAGATCGCCGATGCGATCGGTCTCTTTGTGCCGATTGTGCGCCACGCCACGCACGCGCGTTGGCCCTTCGGCAAAAAGAGCGACCATGGCCAAGGTTTGCACCGTGTCGCTCATCGTATTCATATCGACATCGACGCCAACTAGCTTACCGGTGCCTTGCACCCGCAATCCATCGGGCAACTGGTCCACCTGGCATCCCATCATCTGCAGCACATCGACGAACCCCGCATCTCCCTGCAGCCCATCTCGCCGTACCCCTTCTACCAGGACATCGCCATCGGTGATGGCAGCGACGGCAAAAAAATAGCTGGCCGCCGATGCATCCGGTTCGATCTCGTAGCGACACGCCCGGTAACGCTGCGGCGCTGGAACCACAAAACTTCGTTCCGACCGACGCTCTACCTGCACCCCAAAGCACTCCATCACCCGCCAAGTCATCTCGACATAACTTCTCGATACCAGTTCCCCTTCGACATCGATTTGCACCGGAACGCGTGCATTGGGCGCTGCCATCAGAAGGCCACTGAGGAATTGGCTGGAGATGCTGCCTGCCACCCGGGTGGTACCTCCCTCCATGCCGTTGCCCTTCAGCGTCACTGGAGGACAATCCGGCCGTTCGAGATTGCTGCTAGCGGCGTCGACCCCCAACTTCCGCAAGGCTTCCAGCAGATCGCCGACGGGACGCTGATGCATTCGCGGAACACCCGACAGTAGGTAGTCTCCAGGAAGCGTCGCGAGCGCTGCGGTCAAGAATCTCAAGGTGGTTCCACTGTTGGCCACATAGATGGAATGCGCTTTGCCGTCCACTGCCCGCTTAGATCCCTGTGGCAGTGTTCCTCCCCCTCCCTCGATCGTCATCTGGTGGCGACTTCGATCCCAGTCGATGCGCCATCCCAGTTGCCTCCAAGCTTCCACCATGACCAGCGTATCTTCGCTTTCCAAGACCCCATCGAGCACCGATGTCCCTTCGGCCAGCGCAGCACACGTCACCGCCCGATTGGTCAAACTCTTCGATCCCGGAGGACGAATGCGCCCCACTACTTTTCCTACCGTCTCCAACGACAAGACGCTTGGCAATATCCCGTTCAAGAATCGACTCCCAACTGGTTCCCACCGCTCTTCGAACGGTGCAATCTGCAAATCGCTTTGCCTCATCCCACCTAAAAAATCGTTTCCCATTCCCCGTCATCGTAGACATTTTGCAGGGGATCTCGGAACCCCACACCCTTCGTTTCTACTCCCTACTGCGGCAATCGATCGCTCCGAACCGATCGTTTTCCCTCACTGTCTGCCGACGCACGCTAGGTGGAGGGGGCGAACTCCCTTCCACCACGGAAAGAAATCTCTTCCAATGGTGTCTCTCCTCAGTCAGCCGCTGCGGGATTTTCCCCGCCGTGCGTCTGTGCTGAGCCATCCAGCCCCCATGCCTCCACCCATGGATCCAAGATGTCCCTTCTCTCGCAGCGCTACCGCGACCTGATCGAAGAACTTGTGCGGGAGCAGCATCGACTGGAAGCGGTGCTAAGAAAACTGGAGTGGATTCGACCAGCGCTTTTTGTACCAGCGTTGCTGCTGTTAACAGGAGGCTACTTTCGGAACGACTCTCCCGTCTGGGCGATTCCACTCGGCTGGCTGCTGCTGCTGGGCTTCCTCGGCATGCTATCGTGGCATGAGTTCCATCGCGAAAAACACGAAGCGGTGATGCGCCGAATGCAATGGCTGCAACGACTGCTGGCCAGGACCGACCGAAGATGGAGTGACATTCATCCGATCGCTCTACCCGAAGGTTCCACCCATTTCGCCGATCTCCCGACCAGCCGCGACCTCGATCTGTTTGGCCCCAAAAGCCTCTACCAGTTCGCATGCCTTGCATCCACCCAGCAAGGCCGAAGCACCGTGGCCCGCTGGCTGGTCGAATGGGCCCCTCCCGATACCCTGCAACAACGCCAGGAGGCAGTCCGCGAATGGCAAGCGATCACCCAGCAACGTGAGGAAGTCCTTGAACTCTGTTACCAATTGAGCGCCAGCCGCTCCAGCCCCGATCGCTTCACTCAGTGGGCTCAATCCCCCTCGTGGCTCGCCAACCACCCATGGGTGCATCGAGCCAGTCAGCTCGGTCCACTCCTGATCCTCCTGGGACTCGCAGCGATTTTGGCCAGCAAGTCGATGGCTGCCTCGTCCCTCACACTGCCCGCCACCATTTGCCTGCTGACCGGGCTTGCCGTCAATACGGTGGTGATGCTTGGCTGGGTGGGGTCCATTCACGATATCTTCCAGCAGGTATTCGCCAGTTCTGCCAGCGTGCAAGAGCACCATCAGCTCTTCGCAAGTCTGGCGCGCCTGCCTGCCAGCAGTCGGATGGCTAGCCAGCTTCGCGATCAATACGCAACCGGCCCCGACTCGGCTACCGAAGGACTCCGTCATCTACGATTCTGGGCCCGTCTAGCTCACCTCCAGAAGAACCCGACCCTCTTCCTAATCTACCTTCCGCTGCAGTGGCTACTGGCCTGGGATCTCCGGGTCATGGAGGGATTGGAACGATGGAAGGAACGGTTTGGCCATCGCGCTGCGGGTTGGCTAGATGCTCTGGGCAGCACGGAAGCCTTGCTGAGCGCCGCAACCATCGCCGACGAAAACCCAGCCTGGTGCTTTCCGCGGTTCCTGTCGCCATCCGACCACCCGCCTGCATCATCCCCCTGGGTGGTTCATGCCCTGGGCCACCCTCTTTTGCCCGACGCTCAAAGAGTCACTAACGATTACTCTTGGGATCCCTCCCGACCGATCCATCTGGTCACCGGATCGAACATGGCCGGTAAAAGCACCTGGCTCCGCTGCCTTGGACTCAATCAAGTCCTCTCCCGCCTGGGAGGCCCCATCTGCGCCGCTGACTCGATCGGTCTCCCTCTGGATTTGGCCACCAGCATGCGCGTTCAGGACAATCTCCACGAAGGGGTTTCGTTCTTCATGGCGGAACTGAAGCGTCTTCGAGAGATCGTCGATCACTGCCGATCCAACCAGGCTCTTCAGCGCCCCACCCTTTGCCTGCTCGACGAAATCCTGCAAGGGACCAACAGTCGCGAGCGACAGATTGCCGTGCTCCGCGTGGTCGAGAAATTGATGGCGCTCCAAGCCTGGATCGCGATCAGCACCCATGACCTGGAACTCGCCGATCAGGATCAGTTGAAGCAGTGCTCCACGGTGGTGCATTTCCGGGAACGATTTGAGACGCGCTCTGGAGAGCGAACGATGATTTTTGATTATCGCATGCACCCGGGCGCCACTCCAACCACCAACGCGCTGGCGCTGCTAGAGTGGGTGGGCCTGGATGCCGATTCAGATATCCAGGAACATCCTTAGCTTCGGTCTTCCGTCAACCACACTCCAGGCTCACCTAGGGACTGCCTGTTCCAAAAGAGCTTGCCGCTCCCCCAAAAAGAGTTCTTCAGGGATGATGGTGACATAGGAGCATCAGCGACAGGTTTTCATCCTACTCCTGCTCCCACTGAATGAAATGGTATTCGTACTCGACAAGACACGCTGGAGCAGCATCGAAAAGGAAAACGAGTACCGTCCGCCGCGGCGGACTGAGTATGAGAAATCAAAGTAAGGACCGACGAAATCAACCGAGGAACATCCAATAAGGAAGCGATGCGGCCTTCCAGGCGAACTCTTGTGGCTCTGAGCACTGCCGGAAGCCTTAATGGTGCAGCTCGGTAAGCTCCCACCTTGGACAGGGTGGTTTTCATCCTCCTGCGGCACAGCTCACCAGCCGGAAAAGACCTCCACCTGCAACCGACCCTTCAGCAACTCGACTTCCAGCCTCGTCACTTGGTCCTCTGGCAATAGCATCAGTTCGCCGTCGGTGTGCACCGTCAGCGCACGGTCGGACTCCAGCAGCACCTGCGTCGCCTGGGACCGATGAATCGTGGGATGCTGCCGAGGAGCTCCCCAGATGGCCACCCGCGGCAGCAGATGCAGGGCACCCCAGCGATTCAAGCCCCTTGCATGAACCAGATCGAACAGCCCGTCGTCATTCCGCGCATCCGGGCACATGAGAAAACCTCCCTCACGACGCCCCAGCATGATGCTCATCAGAAGCGTCGACTCTTCGGCGCCCTTTCCATTGCAGGCGATGCGATATCCGCGGTGACACACGATGGCCATCGCTGCAGCGACCGAATAAAGCAAAGTCCCCTGCAACCAAGGGATCCTTCGCGACCAGCGAGTCACCTCTCCAGACAGACCAGTTCCAAGATTCTCTACGAAATATCGGCTTCGACCATCGCCCGCCAGGACGCGCGCGACGTCGACCTTCCCCAGCACGCCTCCATGGCTGGATGATCGCGCCAACTGTCGGAGCAGAGACCACGCAAAATCATTCGCCGATCCGATCGGCAGGATTCCCAGCCTGCAATTCGCCTCGGACTCCAACAGACCACCGGCAACCTCATGGACAGTCCCATCGCCACCGGCCGCCACCACCATGGAGCAATCCGAAGCCAGTTCTCTCGCCAGCTCTCTAGCATGCCCGGGTCGCTCACTGGCGATCACCTCCCATCCGTCGATCCAGCGGTCGGGAACCTTCGCCAGTCTCCTGGCCGCTCGACCTCGCCCCGACTTGGGATTCCAAATCATCACAATTCGCTCTGTCGCCATCACCAGAAAGCTCCTCAGCGACGCTCCTTAATGGAGGATGACAAGATGCTGTCATCTTCCCGATTGGAACGGTACTGCGCTAGCCGTCCCGTTCTTCCCTGACAGCACACGCTTCCCGAAGGACCTGCGCCTGACCCGCTCACGAGAAGATCACCATCGCCCTACAAGACCGCTGCACTGCTCTAGATGGCCAGTCCATCAAGGCCCCCCAAATGATCGCATGAACTGCAACAAAGGTCCATCCAACAATTCTGTGAGTCCCTTGGCCGGCAAATCGTCTCCGGCATCGAAGGTTGCCACACGACATGGGCAGCCTGATTCCAACGTCAAAAGTATCCCACCAGTGACCTATCATGGGCAACTGGATCGGATGCTTTGAATCCCCATCACCGCGCGGAAAGATCCCAGATAGACGAGGTTTCCCCCCCGTAACTTCTTGCGACATCTTGCCAATCACTGGTTGGCTCGCGCGACGCCACGAAGGCAATAAGCCATAGAGGGGCCAAATTCCACTTGCGACTCCCGCTTGGCTAACCAGTCAACCACTTCCGTAGACTGTAACCTATGATTGCCCTTCGATTCGACAGGTTGAACCGCGCAGGGATTTGGTCAGTGCTGACGAACGAGGGGTGCCTTATCTCTCTTCGCGTCTTGGCATCTTGGCGTGATACCAATTCACTGCCGTTCCCGATCGAAGGGGTACTACGAGGCAAAAACTTCCCCGGTTGGCAGCCAAGGGACTCGTCTTCCTTTAGCTTTGGGCAGCTCCAAGAACTGCCTAAGGACAGAAGGCCTAGGATCACCGCTCTTCCATCCCAGTTGGCGAACAAAAAAAGCCGAACCTTGCGGTCCGGCTTTTCGAGTTGTCCTATGGCGTCCGCCGATCGTCAGGCCTTGCCCATTTCCTTTTGCTGCTTCTTCCGTTCGGCGATGACATCTTCCTGAATGTTGCGAGGCATCTGTCGATAGCACGAAAGTTCCATCGCAAAAGTCCCTTGCCCCTTCGTCATGCTCCGAAGATCAGTGGCATAACCGAACGTCTGGTTCAGCGGTACTTCTGCGGAGATATAAGAAATCCCATCGCGGACGTCGGTGGAGGTAATCAGCCCTCGTCGCGAGGTGACGTCTCCCACCACATCCCCCTGGTAAAGTTCTGGGCATTCGATATCGCACTTCATGATCGGTTCCAGCAAAACGGGATTCGACTCCCGCATCGTCTGACGGAAGCAATCGCAAGCGCAGATGTAGAACGCGCGTTCGCTGGAGTCGACATCGTGGTAACTGCCGTCGTTCAGATCAATCTGAACACCGACGACCGGGAAGTCGGCCAAAGGTCCCTTGTTCAGCGAATCTCGGAAGCCCTTTTCCACCGGAGGGACGAACTGCTTGGGAATACGTCCACCGACGATGTGCTCTTCGAAGATGAAGGTCTGCTCCCCTTCGGGCGGAATCGGCGTCAAGGCACCGACGATGTGGGCGTACTGACCAGAACCACCCGTCTGCTTCTTGTGCTTGTAGTTGAATTCCACCTTCTGACCAGGCGTCTCGCGGTAGCTGACCTTCGGTGCACCGACTTGGACATCGACTTTGTATTCGCGCCGCATTCGTTCGACGTAGATATCAAGATGCAACTCACCCATGCCGCAGATGATCGTCTCGCTGGTCTCTTCGTCGTTGTAGACCTGGAACGTCGGATCTTCCTTGCGGAACCGCTGCAGTGCCTTGATCATCTTGTCGGCATCGGCGCGGCTGGCGGGGGTGACCGCCACCTTGATCACCGGTTCGGGGACGAACATGGTTTCCAGCGTGCAGTAATCTCGTTCCTGCGAATAGGTATCGCCGCTGGCGCAGTCGATCCCCATGATCGCAACGATATCACCTGCCTCGGCCGCGTCCACTTCCTCCCGCTTGTCGGCATGCATGCGGACAATACGGCTGAAGCGATCTTTTCGACCGGTTCGCTGGTTGGTGTACATTTCTCCCTTGGTGATCGACCCCTGATAGATCCGCATGAAGGTCAACTGACCGAACGGATCTTCCACGATCTTAAAGGCCATACCAACAAAGGGTAGCTTGGGATCTGGCTTGAGTTCAAACTTCTGGGTTTCGTCACCAACCACACGCGCCTTGATCTCGCGCTCGGTAGGATTCGGCAGATAGCGAACGACCGCGTCCAGCAACAGCTGCACACCTTTGTTCTTGTAAGCTGATCCGACGAAAACCGGAGTGATCCGCTGGGACTGGCAGGCTGCACGTGTCACGGAGTAGATGAGGTCGTCGGGAACCGCTTCTTCGCTGAGCAGTTTCTCCATCAGCTCGTCGGAGTACATCGCCAGGCCTTCCAGCATCTGATGACGCATCCCTTCTGCCTCTTCCTGCATGTTGCCCGGAATCGGCTCCTCGCGGACCGTCTCGCCGTCTCGGCCGTCGAAGTGGTAGGCCTTCATGGTCACTAGATCGATCACCCCTTCGAAAGTTTCCCCCGCACCGATAGGGATTTGCATCATGATCGCATCGGTCGCCAGCTTCTCTCGCACCATCTTGGTGACTCGGTAAGCGTCGGCTCCAGTGCGGTCCATCTTGTTGATGAATGCCAGTCGCGGAACGCCATAGCGCCGCATCTGACGATCCACCGTCAGCGACTGGCTCTGCACGCCACCCACCGAACAGAGAACAAGCACCGCTCCATCGAGCACGCGCAGCGATCGCTCCACTTCAATCGTGAAGTCGACGTGACCTGGGGTGTCGATCAGATTGATGGTGTGGTCGTGCCACTGGACCTGGGTGGCGGCGCTGGTGATCGTGATCCCTCGCTCCTTCTCCAACTCCATGTAGTCCATCGTCGCGCCATCGCCACCACCCTTGACCTCTTCGATCTTGTGGATGCGACCGGCATAAAAAAGAATTCGTTCGCTGAGGGTGGTCTTCCCCGAGTCGATGTGCGCGCTGATTCCGATATTTCGATACTTGGAAAGGTCCATCACTCCACCCGAATAAAACGGTTCCTGGAAATAGCACACCGCCAGCGGCCGCCCCAATGGTCAGGCCCCCGCGCTGGCCACAACACCGATAGAAACAACGACATCCCTCGGGGCTTGATGGTCACCTCAGTGAGGTCCCCATCCCTGCCCCATTCAGGGCTCGCGAATCATTCGAATCTATTGGTTCAAGCTGGCTAATCTTACCGATTGGAGGGGATACGGGAAGAGCAAATTCACCCCCCCTGGGGGTTGGATGAAGAAGTCGAACCCCGCTAAGGATCAGCTTTTTGAGCTGTTTTTCGTGGGGTCGGCATCCCGGGATCAGAACCGCACCAGCCACTGATGGTAGAGAACCACTGCGTCATTGTCGGTCAAGGCGACGAAATCGGTCTGACGGTAGTCGACCTGAAGGCTGGTCTGCAAGGATCGATGCAAATCCCAAAAGACCGATGCGAAATAGACGGAGTTTCTGGCGATTCCCTGGTCGGAGGCGAGGTCCCTTGCAATCGGTCCCTCCACTCCATACCCCCCATGCACATGGATCTGCTCATTCAAATAATAAAACGCTTCCAGGAATCCCCCACGTCCACGTATCGCCTGATAGTCATAGGGATGAAAGGTTTGAAAAATGGTCGCAGCGTAGTTGCCGATCCCTTGCCCGAAATACCCTTCGGCCACCAGGCCCAGTCGGTCGGTGACGTTCCATCGACCATCGACCGACATCCCGCCCACGTCGATCACCGATCGAATCGGAATGGTGGGATCGATTTCATCCAAATCGAAAAAGTGCTGGGAGTTGCGTAGCTGGCCTACCAACCCGGCCACCCCCAGTTCCAGCATCCGCTCGCTGCGCCCACCCACCCGCACAAGCTTCTCGCCTAGCCCCAAGGCCAGACGCGTCTCGATGTTTGGCCAACCATTCGCCTCGGTCGTCCTTCGCGTGGCATCGATCAAGACGGTCGAAATCGGATCGCTGATCGCTCCCTGCCAAGTCCACTGAAGCGCGTCCGACGGAACAAAAAACCGTTCGACCCGCAACTGCCCGCGAAATGTCCCAGCATTACCCGCTCCACCCAACAAAGTGATCGGGATGACCGCTGGATCGCGGGGAGCAAACAGATCCGGCTGCAAACCAACCGACAAGCGCCACTGCTCGTTCCTCAACTCCCCGAAAGCAACCACCGGCATCAGTCCATAGGTGTCCGAACTGAGGCTGCTGTTGGTGAAATAAAATTTTGCCAAACCTCCCAGTTGCATCGATCCGATCTTCGGCCCTTCGTAGAGCAACTGCAGATTCGATTGCCGACCATGCATCTCAAAGGTGTTGGTATCCAGCCCTACGGCGGAGGGTGGAAGAACGAAAAACGGGTTCCAAGGAACAAACGTCCTCTGATCGGCCGCGACAGCCAGTAGGGACACAGCCCCCGAAAATTTCAGTTGCCCCATCCCCGACTGCAACTCCATTCTCCCCGCAGGTGCATCCTGCGCGGATCTGGTACTTAAGTCGATGACTCGGGCTTGCCCTTCTGCTGCTTCCATTCCCTGAGGTGCAATGGTTCCCCACGTCATCGACTGATCTTCGAGAGCCACAGCGGCTTCTCCCTCGGCCAGATCAGGGATCAAAACCGGCTCGCTAGGCAAAGCGTAGGGGGACGATACGGCGTCATCGGACAGCGGGGTTATGGAGCGACCGAGGACCGCTGGAGCGTCCAGTCGACTGGCGGGCGGATAAGACTGCCCCTCTACGGCTCCTGGTGCCAACGCCGCCATCCACACCCCAATCGCAGCGACGCTTCGCCAGGAGGGAACTGCGTTCAAGGAGGCATAGGACATCGGTCGCCATCCCTTCATCTGCAAGCTGTGGGAGCTATCCATCGATTCGCTTTCGCATGACAAACTCTAACGACTGGTCTTTAGACCGCTTCCCACGGCGGGTGACTGGGTCGCATTGGCCCGCCGCACCGAAGGCTCCTCCCCCACCGTCGCCGAAAGCGCCATCGGATCCATCGGCTGCAGATAGGCGCGCCCTTTTCCATAGAGCGATCCCCGTTGCCTCAGTTCCCCCTGAAGCTCCTCGGGGGCCAATTCCAAACCACGCGTCAGATACTCCATCGCCTTGGAGGAGTCCCCTGCGCTGGCATGGACGGCAGCCAGTGTGTCCCAATAGCGATAATCCTGCTGGATCGCATCTTGGGAAATCGATTCAGCCACCTGCAGCGCCATTTGCGGCTTGCGGATCGCTGGCTCAGGGCAAGTCGCCAACAGCCAAGCCGCATTCAGCTTCGCGCGTGTCTCCTGGGGATCCAGCTGAATCGCCCGCACATACGACTCACTGGCCGCCTTCCACTTCCCCACACTTTGGCATGCGTCAGCGTAATCGACCAAGTAGCCGGCTCGCGAAGGTTCCAGCTCCGTCGCCTTGCGGTAATCCTCCAGCGATAGCTCGTAACGCTGCAGCATCAACCGGGCATGAGCCCTGCCATTCCAGAGAGCCGCATCCTTGGGTGCGATTTCGATGGCGTCGGTGTAATCCCTTTCGGCCGCCTCCCAAGACTGCACTTGAAAATGCAATTCGGCGCGATTGGCCAGCGCCGGAAGATGTTTCGGCGAGGCTTTTAAGACGTCAGAAAACTGCTCGATCGCCTCATCGTACTTGCGATGCAATGCCAGCCCGACGGCGAGGTTATGGCGAGCTTTCAGCAACTGAGGGTCGTGCTGCAGCGCCAGGTGGAAATCAGCGACCGCCTTGCGATCGAGCGCCGCGGCGGCATCCAGTTCCCCCGCCTCCACCAGCCTGCCCGCTTCATCGCTGGCCATCTGTCCTCGCTGATTGGCCGCCCATGCCAAAAGCTGCTGGGCATACCGACGATCCGCCTTGGTCCGCTGCGCCTCAGCCAGGACATCACTGCACTGCGCAATGATCTTGTCGAGCGATGCGGCATCCAGTTTTCCCTCGGTGGTTCGGTACAGCGACACCAAGTCGGGTGAGACCGTCGCCGGTCCCTGCGCCCATGCGAAGGGGCTGACACCAATCACCGCATAAAGCAGGATCGCGCTGGCCAGTGAACGAACCACCCTTGGGGTGGAACCGGAGAACGCTTTTCGCATGGCAATCCCATCGTTTTTCTATTGGCCTTCCAGCTGCCATCGCACGCCCGGATGCAATGGACTCTTCGAAGCGGACAATAAACAAAGAGCCGAGGCGATTGAAGAGCGATCGGAAGGGTGGCAAGGGGCGAGCTGTTTGGTGGTCGATTCAAGATCGACTCCAGAGGAAAGATTGCTAGCACAGATCCATCGGCCTACGATCAGCCGTCCCGTTGGAACCGTCCGGCAGCCTTGCCAAGTCGACTTCGACCTACACGTTCATGCCACCCATCCGATCGCCACCCCATCGAATCCCTTGGGGACGATTGGTTTTGGCCCACGAAGTCTGCGTGTCTTTTGGCTCCTGACCTCTGGGCTCACGCGAAGGCAAGAAGCCGCAAAGCCAATTGCAGTCCCGCAATCATTCCACTTCATGACTGGGCATCAAGCCGGCTTGATGCCGTTCGAGTCCCCTTTGCTGGCATTCCATTGGCCAAACAGATCGATCGACTCGCAACAGCGGGCCCGGATCGAGATGCGTTGTTTTCAAAACCGACCCGATCGCCGGCTCGCTTGCAGGCGTTTGTTCGTCAGGATTCTGCGCTGCGGTTGGTCTCGTACTCGTGCACGACTGTCCTAACGATCATTCGACCGGTCTTCGACTGGTATGAAATCTCTGCATCTTGCCTTACTTCGCGACTTCGCGACTTCGCGTGAGTCGACCCGACTCCCGGATCTCACCCGCTGTGTCCCACAGCTGGTGGCTCGACCTTAGCAGCCAGAAAATCATTGCCATAGAATCAGATCATGGAAAAGGAATTCCCCGATGGCATCACCGGGACGTATGATAGCCTGCGATTGGCGTTCTTGATTTTGGTGCCGAAACTGGGTTGAGGGAATCCCATGCAAGATGATGCCGACCAGCCGCTGATGGTCAGCCAATTCGAAGGGACACCAACCCCCTGTCCCTATCTGGACCCGCAGACTTCCATCCTCCCCCTGACCCTGCCTCATCGCATCCTGACCGGCGAGGAATTCGATCAGTTCCTGGAGGCAGGTCATCGCCGATCTGGCCCATTCCTTTATCGGACCCAGTGCCCCTCTTGCAATGCATGCGAACCGACACGCCTGCCTCTGAAGCGATTCACTTGGACCACCTCGCTGCGACGGGTCTTTCGAAAAGGAAGTGAACGACTGCGGGTGGAGGTGGGAGCCGCATCGGCGGATGATCGCCGAGTCGAACTCTACAATCGCCACAAGACAGCCAGAGGGATGAGCGATCCGGAATCGCTCGAGGACATTCATGGCTATCGCGACGGATTCGTACAAAGCTGCTGCATGACGGTGGAACTGAGCTTCTGGGATGAAAAGGAATTGGTCGGCTGCACGATTCTCGACGTCGGCCGCAAATCGCTTTCGGCGGTCTATACCTTTTTCGATCCCCGCTTTTCGGATCTGTCCCCCGGAACCTTTTCGATCCTCCAGCAGATTGCATGGGGACAGGCCAACCAGTTCGATTACCTCTACCTGGGACTGTTCGTCGCGGGCAACCGGCACCTGCGGTACAAGGCGCGATTCACCCCCCAAGAACGATTGGTCGACGGCCGGTGGCAACTGTTCTCCGAAGCGATCGACGATTGGGCCGCTCCGACGCTTCCCAAAAAATACGACGCAGACTCAAGCAATTGAGGAGCGACAGGAGATGAAACAGCCGGGAATTAGCTGGCGTTTTTTTCGACAATGCTATCCAGCCAGCACGCGAGCGATCGCCTTGGCGGTCACCGGCTGGATGATCCCTTTTTCGGTGATCAGCCCCTGAATCAACTCCGCTGGGGTGACATCAAAGGCGGGATTGTAGACCGGGACTTCATCGGGCGCTGTCTGCCTTCCCATGCCATGCGTCACCTCGCTGGCCATCCGCTCTTCAATCGGAATCTGAGATCCCTCTTGCAGCGACAGATCGAAGGTACTAGTCGGCGCTGCGACGTAGAAAGGGATGCGGTGATGGTGTGCCAGCACCGCCACGCCATAGGTTCCGATCTTGTTGGCCGCATCCCCGCGCGCGGTGATCCGGTCGGCCCCGACCACCACAGCGTCAACTCGCCCTTCTCGCATCACCTGCGCTGCCATGTTGTCGCAGATCAGGGTGCACGGAACTTGGCGCTGCATCAACTCCCAGGCAGTCAGCCTGGCTCCCTGTAGCAGTGGCCGCGTCTCGTCGACCCAGACGTGCAGCGATTTCCCTCGATCCTGCAGGGTGAAAAACACCGCTAGCGCCGTTCCGTATTCCGCAGTCGCTAGACCACCGGCATTGCAGTGTGTCAGAATCTGCCCCCCCTCAGGGAACAACGATGCACCATGCTCGCCGATCGCGTGGCACATCGCTTTGTCTTCTTCCCGAATCGCCATCGCCTCCCGCAGCAATGCCTCTCGCAGCCCCGCTCCGCTGGATGACTGGCCAACATCGGCTATCGTTCGCTCCATCCGATCAAGCGCCCAAAACAGATTGACCGCCGTCGGTCGGCTGGTTCTCAACCGCTCGCATGCTCCTCTGGCGGCTTCGGCGACGGTGGCTGGATCGCTGCAGTCCACCTGGGCTCCAATGCAGACGCCATAGGCAGCCGCAATTCCAATCGCCGGAGCCCCGCGCACCCGCAGCATGCGAATCGCTTCCCATACCTGGTCAACCGAGCTGCAGTCGATGAAGTGCTGCTGCAGCGGCAGCAAGGTCTGATCGAGCAGTCTCAGGGAGCCATCGATACCGCCTTTCCATTCCACCGACACCATCGATCCAGCTCCCCCCGTCAACTCGGTTGATCCCATCGGCCACCCAAACCTTCCAGAAAACGACGACAACTGCCAAACGATCTTGGGCAGCAAAGCAACCAACCAGCGAAGCAGCTCCATCGGCACCAGCATCCACCTTGCCGGGATCGGAACCAACGGCCCGGCCCATCGCGCATCCCGATCCAGAGTCCTGGTGTGGCGATCATGCCTTGACGATTTTTAGCCCGATGCCCGATCCCAAGGCTCATAAGGAAGACCAAAGGTCTCGGCCACCGCTTCGTTGGTGATCTTGCCATGATGAACGTTGAGGGCTTCGCGCAGGGGTTGCGACTTTTCGATCGCACCTTCCACACCCGACCCGGCCAACCGAATCACCCAGGGCAGAGTGACGTTGCAAAGAGCGAACGTGCTGGTCCTGCCCACTGCCCCCGGCATGTTGGTCACGCAGTAGTGTACGACATCATGGACCATGTAGGTTGGACTGCGGTGCGTGGTGGGCCGACTGGTCTCGACGCATCCTCCTTGATCGATTGCCACGTCGATGATCACGCTTCCGGGCTTCATCAGCTTCAAATCCTGTTCGCGAATCAAGTGAGGTGCTTTAGCCCCTGGAATCAGCACAGCACCGATCACCAGATCGGCTAGCTTCAATTGGTCGCGGATCGTGTGGCGGTCGCTGAAGACCGTGTCGACATTGGGAGGCATCACGTCGTCCAGGTAGCGGAGACGATCCAGATTGACATCCAGCAGCACCACGTCGGCCTGAAAGCCTGCGGCGATACGAGCTGCATTGGCGCCGACGATCCCGCCCCCCAGCACTGCGATATGGGCGGGGGGCACGCCAGGGACTCCTCCCAGGAGAATGCCTCGGCCCATCTGCGGACGCTCCAGGTACTTCGCCCCCTCCTGAATGCTCATCCGCCCAGCCACCTCGCTCATCGGCGTCAGCAGCGGCAGACGGCCCTGGCTGTCCTTCAGCGTCTCGTAGGCCAGACAGGTGCATTTGGCCTTCTGCATCGCAACCGTCAAATCGCGGCTGGCAGCGAAATGAAAATAGGTGAACAGCGTCTGACTAGGCCGGATCAACTTCCACTCGGCCACCAACGGCTCTTTGACTTTCACGATCAGATCGGCCTGACCAAAAATCGCCTCAGGCCCCGCGACCATTTCGGCCCCCGCCTCCAGGTAATCATGGTCGGCGATCCCTGAACCAAGACCTGCGCCTGCCTGGACCAGAACCCGATGCCCTCGATGCACCAGCTCCTCCACTCCCACCGGAAGCATGGCGACTCGATACTCGTCCTCTTTGATTTCCGACGGCACGCCGATAATCATTTCTTTTTCCCTCGGAGTTATCCGATCGATGAAAAACCCCCAGCACTCCGCTATTGTAGCCCTCTTTCGACTTCCGTTTTCCGCGACAGCCACCAGCTTTTTCTTTTCTGACATCTGCCCGGCACGAACGCTGGAAGTGGTGGTGTACGATAGATCCACCTGGTGGGGGTGGCCCACCGGGAAAATTTTTTTGCACGGATCCTCTCCCCATGTCCGACGCACGCAGCCCTGATGACATTGAAGCACCGCCCCAGCACCCTTTGGCGATTCTCCGGAAACTTGGCCCGGGCCTGATCATCGCCGCATCGATCGTCGGCTCTGGCGAACTGATCATGACGACGCTGACCGGGGCCCAGGCGGGCATGACGCTGCTGTGGCTGATCATCATCGGGTGCATGGTGAAGGTCTTCGCGCAGATCGAGATCGGGCGCTACACACTGGCCAGCGGAAAACCGACCCTCACCGCGCTGGCCGAAGTCCCCGGTCCGCGGATCGAGGGACGCGGCAACTGGCTGGTGTGGTACTGGTTCGTGATGTGGTTTCTCAGCATCGGTCAACTGGGCGGCATCGCCGGCGGCGTTGGCCAGACCCTCTCGATCGCCATGCCGCTGACGCAACAGGGAGCCGATTACCAGCGGTGGATCGCTGCCAAGAGCGCCGAGAGCATCGAGCAGGCGATTGAAAAGAGATCGCGCACCGCCGCCAAACCGATCGATCTGGCTCAGGGGGCGACCGCTTCCAAGCTGGGAAGCGATTATCTCGCCAGATACTCAAAGGATGGCAAGAGCCCGCCGCCGGCCCCCCTGGATGATCGCCTCTGGGCGATCCCGATCGCGATCGGAACCTCCATCCTCCTTCTGGTCGGACGCTATCAGACGATTCAGACGGTTGCCACGCTGCTGGTCGCCATCTTCACGTTTGTCACCGTCGGCAACGTGCTGCATATCCAGAGGCTCCCCGATTGGCGCATCACGCCATCGCAATGGATCGAAGGTTTTTCATTCCGCTTCAGCCCTGCCGGGCAGCAAGAGGCAGGCTGGAGCGCCATCGCCATGGCGCTCTCGACCCTAGGGATCATCGGTGTCGGTGCCGCGGAATTGGTGCAGTACCCCTACTGGTGCCTAGAGAAAGGGTACGCTCGCTGGACCGGCCCCAACGACGGAACGCCCGAATGGACCCAGCGAGCTCGCGGATGGCTTCGCGTGATGCGATGGGATGCCTGGGCCTCGATGCTGATCTACACCATTGCCACGATCGCTTTCTACCTCCTAGGTGCCGCCATCCTGCACCGAGCTCAACTGAATCCTTCTGGATCCGAGCTGATCCAGACGCTGATGGTCATGTACGAACCGCTCTTCGCCTCCTGGGCACCGATCTTCTTCCTCATCGGCGCCTTCGCCATCCTCTACTCGACCTTCTTCGTCGCCAACGCCAGTCATGCCCGCACGTTTGCCGACGGCATGGCGGTCGTCGGCTGGATCCCCGATTCCACGGCCGATCGCGATCGCTGGGTGCGATGGCTAAGCGGACTCTTCCCGTTGCTCTGCTTGGCCATCTACTGGGTACTTCCCAAACCAGTGCTGCTAGTCTTTCTCAGCGGACTGGCTCAGGCCATCATGCTCCCGATGCTCTTTGCCGCAGCCGCCTTCTTCCGCTACCGCCGAACCCCACCCCAACTTCGCCCCTCCATCCTCTGGGACGTTGGCCTTTGGATCAGTGGACTGGTGATGGTCGCCATCGGGGTCAGTAGCCTGATCTCCAATCTGATGAATTGGAAGCACTGATTTCCTTGAGTCGGCAAACCATCCAGATCGATCGCGGTCGATGGCATCCGGTCTGCCAAGTTCAATAGGGGAGCAGTGATTCGCCATACCGAGTCGTTTGGTAGTCACCAAACGACTTCGTTGCATGAGGTGGGAAACTCAAGGTCCCACGGTTCATTCCCTAGCGGCGGCTGCCCTCAGCAGCCCATCCACCCCGCCTCAAAGCCGCTCCACCCAGACGGAGTTTCCCAGCACCCGGACAACCCTCACGCGTTCTTGAGGCCCCATCATCTCGCTGGTGCTGATGACATTGACCAATTGGTCGCCAATCTGGGCTTTGCCTGATGGATTGAGCCGTGTGGTGGTCAGTCCCGTCTTCCCCTGCAGATGCTCCCAACGCACCACCGCCTCTCGCTCTTCCAACATCTCCGGGTCATCGACTCCAGCCGGCTTCAGCTTGAACCATCGAAACCAGGGGAGCTGATCGATCCGATCGCGGATCAGAAACAGCCCGACGAAAATCCCGGCGATCGCCAAGGCCACTTGTCCGGTATTCCAAGCGACCTGATTCACTTGGGATGGCGTTGTCGGGAGGATGAATGTCTGGCTGGCAAGGATCAAACTGGCAATCACCATCGCCATCCCGCCGACACCGAAAACCCCAAATCCTGGCAGCACCAATAGCTCCAGAGCCAAGAACAGCATCCCTACCAGGAACAGCAATACCTCCAGCCATTCCACGGTGCCATTGAGAAAACGGATCCAGAAGAATCCGATGAAACAACAGACTGAAATGAAACCGGCAACCCCCAACCCCGGTGCACTCAGTTCCATCATCAAGGTCATGAAACCAATCGAGATCAGCAACGGTGGCAACCACGATTGCGCCGCCAATCGCTCGACAAAAAGCTCCGCCGCACTCGACCGCTTCGGCTCTGGCAACTCCTCGACCCCAAGTTTCTTCACCGCCGCGGCCAGATCGTTTTCCACTTGATGAATCCAACCTCGCGCCTTGGCCGCATCCGCTGTGATCCCCTTCCGGGTATCCAATACCTGTTCCTGGACCCAGGGCCCCGAGTCGGGGTCGCCGATCGCAGGATCCGCAGCGCTCCAAACCTTCTGCCCTTCAGGCCCCTGCCAGGAAATGAGTTGGTCGCGGGAAGCAGCCAGTGCATGTAGCAACATGGCTGGACGCTGCGTCTGCTTCTCCAAAAGCTGCAAAGCGCCTCCAATCGCCTCCCATTCGGGGATCTTCGTCCCTTCGGGTCCTGGACCACCCAACGTTGCTTCCTGCCCCATCGCGATCCTCTGGCAGGACATCGCCACCAAAGAAGCATCCGCCCCGGCTTCCCCGCGAATGTAGGCAAATGTCTGCACCTTTTGCCGATCCAAACCAGCCAGATGACTGGCCAGCCTTAGGCTTTCCGCCATATCGCCCCCCGGCGAATCGATCTCCATGATCACGACGTTGGCCTGCTCGCGCTGGACCCCTTCTTCCAGAGCCCGAATCAGCTGGTTGACCTGTCGATGATGGACCTGCCCGATCAATTGCAGCCTCAGTGGCTTCCAAGGACCACGGTGCCAGACCGGTTCCTGAACGATTGGAGATGCCCCCAAACTCTCAAGAAGGCTTTGACGGTCTCTGGCTAGCCAGTCGATCCACTGTTCCTTTCGAAGCATCCGCCCGGGGTAATCGGGACGCTGGCCTGCCGACAGCATTTCCTCCTGCTGCGTCACCTGCCCCTCGTCCAGCAGTCGCTGAGCCTCCTTGCGATCGACGAATAGCCTGCGGCCATCAGCCATCTGCAATCCGATCAGCTCGGCACCCGGATCCAAAAGGGTCGCCAGCAGCGCATCGGGGAACCTGGGCCTAAGCTGCTGGATCTCCTCGTATGCTTTGCGGACCGTCGCATCTTCCGGCTTGGCTGGGGAATAGACTGCCCCCAAGGTAGCCGCTGGTGCCATCGCAAGATCTTCGCAGGCCAGCGCCACAAGAACGGCATGCCCCTGCAGTGCCTCCGACAGATACGCCACCGTGCGCAACCGCGTTCCCTCAGCGGATGTCAGCCATCTAGCGACGCTCAGGCTGCGTTCAAACGAGGTGCCCAGCCCCATCGCAGGTCGCGCTCCGTCCTGCAGCATCCCATCTTCGGAAACGGATCCACTTTTTCGACGAAACTCCAGCAGCACCACCGGCCGCTCTCCCTGAGCCGGTTGGTCGGCAATCTCCTGCAACCGGCGCAGCAACGATTCGTCGTCGGTGCCAACCAGCGGCAGGTCGACGGTCACTCGCCATGCCGATCGAAGCGTGTCCTCTTTCGCAGCCGCCCCAAAGGGATCCTCGGTGGACTGCCCTTCCACCCGCTCTGCCTCCTGCCCCCAGGCCGCAGTCGTCGTGGACGAGTTCATCAGCAAGCTGGCCAAGATCAAGAAGCTACCCAGAATCAGCCATCGACCAAGCTGGCCTCGCCGTGGCAATCTCCCTACCAAGCTACGGCTCCCAGATTCCAAATCACAGGAAAAATCGAATCCACTCTTCGGACTTCTCACCGACAGCTCCTCCAAGGCATTGCATTGCCTTGAAAAAAATCGCACTAAGCGAAGTGGCATCTCCCACACCCTCTGCAGGCCGTGATCGCCAACGCCCGAAACGCCTCACCTCTATTGTAGGCTCTTCTCGAGACTGTCCACCTGCGACGACCGATCCAGCGATAGGGTCAGCGCTTCGCAGGCCTCCGCCATTTCCCGAAGTTTTTGCACTGCATTTTCAGGAGCCATGGCGATCTCTACCAATCCTTCGGAAAGGACGCGGCGATATTGGGAAGCTCCCCGAAACCTCAATTCATTGACCACCGAAGGATGATCCCACGCCCGCACGAATAGTTGGTGGTAGCTCGATTTGGCCGGGTCAGTTGCCGCCAGCCCCCCAAGCCCCGATGGCCTTGGCGAAAACCAGGGACTTTGCCTAGCCAATGCCTCCCTCTGCTCCTGCTCATCCAGCCATAAGGCGAAACGGAGCGCCTGCGCCGACTGGCGACTGTTGCTACCGACTCCCAAAAGCCACTGCGTTCCAGGGTCGACCAGCACGGCCTGAGCCCCCGCCACCCAGTCCGGTGACCTCGCATCGCCCCCCAAACCATCTGCGATCAGCCCCTCGCCGACCAACGCTGCGGAACGCTGAGCCAGTCGACATTCCAACTCGACCCCACCCAACCCCGCTTCTTCAGCCTTCTGCGCTCCTCTGGTGTCGACCGGTGGATCGGACTGCGGCTCCTCGGCTTCCTTGGAAGGCTGATCCTCTGAAAGCAGCCGGTTCTCATCGTCGGAAGGCCAACCAATGGCCCAACGGCTTTTCTGCATCCCGACGCGCTGCCACGCATCGCCATGCGACACCAACCACGCTTCGGGATCTCGCCGCGCTTGGCTGGCCCACAGCATCACCGCCTTGACAAAGGACTGCGTCAAAAACTTCGGTTTCATCTCCAACGGATCAAACAGCAGACTCGATTGGTTTCCTGACGGCGACAAACTGGCTAGCACGATCAGGAATCGATCCAGCGCCGCCTGCCGATCGATTCGCTCTGAAAATGGCCCCCTCCAGAACTCTGGTTCCACCGCCACACTGGCCGCCAAGTTGGTCTGGCCATCCCAAGAGGGTGCCTCCTGCATTCCGAAGGGCCATGCTTCCAGTTTCTGAGCCGCTGCGTCGACGCGATCTTCGCTCGCCACCTTGCCTCGCATCAGCACCGGAAACGAAGCTCCCAGCGGTTCCCCCCACAGCTTCCCGCCATAGGTCCCCATTCGCTGCCAGTGTCGGGGCCAACGAACCGAAGGATCGTCGCTAGACCATCGCCCCTCATCCCGCAACGCCCGCTCCAAAGATCCGCTTAGCACCCCCAGCTCGGCAACCTCCCCCAGCAAGCCGGAAGGAAAAATCCACAGATCACTGCTCCGCTTGGCCGCTTCGGAAATCTGCTCGCTAGTCACCGCCTCCAAAACCACACCTTGCTGAGCCACCGCTTGCCAGCGAGTCGACAGCAGTTGTTGCCAAGGTTCGGTACTTTCTTCCCCATCCTCGGTCACCAGGACCACGCGAAGTGGAGGACGATTGCCGGAGCCGCCTTGGCCCTCGGGGCCATGGGAGTCGCCGCCGCCAGATTGGGGGCGATCGCCTCCAGTGCACCCCAGGCCAAGAGCCACCAGGAGCAGCAGCACACCACGGATCCATCGATCCTTACCAACCCTCCAGCAGCTCATCCAGTCAACTCCTGCCTGACGGCACTCTTCTTGGATTCGAAATCGCTTCCCGTCGGTCACCCGCCACTCGGCTCACTTCCCGTCGCCAAGCCACCTTACCGGTCGTGTGGCTACAGGGAAGGGACTCAGAACCCGAATCTCCTACTACCAGGCCATTGGGAATCCTAGGCTGTGGATTGCGGCTACCCAAAGCCCGGTAGCAAAGATCCTGTGCAGGGTACTACGAGCCCCAGGCGGTTTTGGTTTCCTCAAGGCCAGCACCCAACCAAGCCCCCCACCCCTGCCTAAAATCGCTCGCTCGCTGGTAAAATGGCGTTTTCGGGGGACGATGGAACTCTCCTTCCAACCAACTCCACCCGATTTCCTCGCGTCTTTCGAAAAGGGCACCCGCCATGGGATATTACCTGGGAGTCGATATCGGTACCTCAGGAACCAAGAGTCTCCTGATCGATGCTCAGGGGCGCATCCTGGCAGAGGCATCGGCCGGTTACGAAGTTCTGATGCCGCGCCCGATGTGGACCGAGCAGGATCCGGATGCGTGGTGGGATGCGACCGTCAAGACGATTCGCGCGGTCGTCCGAAAAGCCAAGGTGCCAGCCACCGACATCAAGGCCATCGGGCTCAGTGGCCAGATGCACGGTTCGGTCTTCCTCGACGCCAAACAGCAGGTCATTCGGCCCGCGATCCTCTGGAATGACCAACGCACCGGAGAGCAGTGCGAGGAGATCACGCGACGCGCGGGCGGCAGGGCAAAGCTGATCGAGATGGTGGCCAACCCCGCCCTGACCGGCTTCACCGCTCCAAAACTGCTCTGGCTGCGGAAGCATGAACCAAAGCATTACGACCGCCTTCGGCATCTGCTCCTCCCCAAAGACGAGATCCGCCGGCGACTGACCGGCCAACTGGCCACCGACGCCAGTGACGCCAGCGGCATGCTGCTGCTGGATGTCGCCAAGAGGCAGTGGTCCAAGCCACTGCTGAGCAAACTGGAGATCGATCCAGCGATTCTGGCTCCCGTTTTTGAATCCGAGCAGGTGACCGGGACGCTGCTTCCCGAAGTCGCCAAATCGCTAGGCCTTTCCCCGCACTGCAAAGTGGTCGGCGGGGCAGGGGACTGCGCAGCGGGCGCCGTTGGCAATGGGATCGTCCAGCAAGGGATCCTCACCGCGTCGCTTGGCACCTCCGGTGTCGTCTTCGTCCACAGCGACAAACCACAAATCGATTCCCTCGGACGACTCCACACGTTCTGCCACGCCGTGCATGGCAAGTGGCACATGATGGGAGTCACCCTTTCGGCCGCTGGTTCGCTGCAATGGCTGGTCCAGCAGGTACTGCAAGGGGGAGATGAAAAGCAGTCGCGGGAGCTATTCAAATTGCTCAACAAGGAAGCATCGCTGATCCCTCCTGGCAGCGAAGGACTTTATTTCCTCCCCTACCTTGCTGGGGAAAGAACTCCTCATGCGAACCCGAAAGCACGAGGCTGCTTCATCGGGCTGACCAATGCGCACCGAAGAGCTCACATGGCCAGGTCGGTGATGGAAGGAGTTGGCTATTCGCTGCGGGAAAGCCTCAGCATCCTGCAGCAGATGAAGATCCCCGTCAAGGAAATCCGGCTGAGCGGCGGTGGCGCCCAAAGCCCGCTCTGGAAGCAGATGCTATCCGACATTTTTGGCCAGTCCACCTGCACCATCAATGCCGAACAGGGGCCCGCTTTTGGAGTCGCTCTGCTGGCCGCGGTGGGAGACGGCGCCTACCGATCGATCGAGGAAGCCTGCAAGGCGACGATCCAGGTGGTCGAAAAAATTCCGGCGCGCAAAAAGGAAAAGACCGCCTACGACGCCCGCTTCCCCGTCTACCAGGAACTCTATCAAGCCCTTCGCCCCACTTTCGACGCCATCGATGCCACCGAATTGTAGCCAATGCTACATTCTGACGGAAATATTTAGGATGAAGATGAATCGAGGTTCCCTGTGCCCCTAGTCGTTTCGCTCATTCGCCACGGACAATCGCTGAACAATGCCCTCCCTGATTCGCAGCGAGTCGACGATCCCGGATTGACTGACCTGGGCAAGCGTCAAGCGGAACATCTTGGATGCTGGCAACCGGAACTGCCAGTGCAGCATCTGTTCTGCAGCCCCTTCCTGCGTTCCCTGGAGACCACCGTTCCGCTAGCCGCACAGACCGGCATCCTTCCGGCGATTCGCGCGGATCTGTTCGAGCAGGGGGGGTGCTATGCGGGCAATTCATCGGTCGGCAAAAAACCGAGGCCCGGCATGGGAAGCGAGAAACTGGCCGAGCGATTCCCTGAATGGGAGGTCGACCCTAGGATCGCTCCGGAGGGATGGTGGCACGGTCGGCAATACGAGTCGCACGAGGAAGCAACCGCTCGCGCACAGCAGGTCAAGCAATGGCTGGAGCAGGAAGTAGCACAGCAGTCGCAGCATGCCGCCCTGGTGATTCACGCCGATTTCAAGGAACGACTGCTGGAGGCGATCATGGGACTGGTTCCCGATGAGGTGATCGACTACCCAATCTACAACACCTCGATCACCCAACTGACCTGGGACTCCCGACGCTGGGTTCCGCACAGCATCAATCGCGTCGCGCATCTGCCCCCAGGCCTGCTATCCCACTAACTGCAGTAGAAGAACAACCCTGCGCTGCAGTTACCGATAAGCGATCCTCGGAACTGCATCGAACCTAAGGAGAGAGCCCACAGAATTTGCCAACGGGATACCCAAGCAGGAATCTCCGACGGGATTGGGCTCTCTATGGCTTCGTGCCTTCGCGGCTTTGCGTGAGCCGAGAAGCGAGTTGCAGGATATTTCGGGGAGTTAGGAGAGCGAAATTTTCGTCTATCGGAGATCCCTCCGCATAGCAATCGAACTCCATGCACCCCGATCGGTTTTCCTTCAGCATGTCACCGGATAGCATGCTTTGTTCCCTTGAAACCAGCCTGCACTTGTCGCGTGGAAACCTTGGACAGCAGGGATGATTTGCAGAGCAAGAGACCTAAATGAATCATCAATCGACCCCTAAAATCCTCGATTCAAGGCAGCAAATTAGGGTAGAGTGATCGAGAGAATCAGGCGGCTGAAATCGAAGGAGGAGTCGTTCGCTGGCGTTCACTTACCCCGGGATGCTGCCATGCTCAAAAACAACCAACAGTTTCTTCACTACCTCGGCCTGACGCTTCAAGGTGTCGGCCTGCTGATGTTCGCATCGCTGTTCCTCACCTTTATCAGCCGGTTTGGCGACTTCTCCGATTTCGATCGCCGAATGCAGAAGCAAGCGACGATCGGTTTTTTCTCTATGGGAATCATCGTCGCAGGGAAATTGCTTTGCCGAGCGGCTGCGCGAAGTGGTAAATACCTCGATTGGCGAGGTGATTCCAACCCTACGCGACCTCCATTCACCCCGTTCACCGGGATGAAGGGTGGCGATCAGCACGCTCTGGAGGACGATGGGAAACTGCCACTGGGAAGGCAGCCAGAAAGAATCGTCCTCGTGAAATGCAGCCGCTGTGGAGAAACCGGTGGCGAGAAGGCGAACTTCTGCCAAGCTTGCGGCGAAAAGCTATAGCGCTTACCAGCAGGCCATTTGCGACGGCATCAGCCAGGGAGAAAATCCTGGATATCGAGCAGCGAAGTAAGCCGGTAACCCGCCGCTTCGATCGCTTCTCTTCCTCCCTCCAGGCGATCGATCACCGCCAGCACGCCGATCACCTCCAAACCAAACTGGGTCGCCGCAGCGGCCGCCTGCAGCGCGCTGCCGCCACTGGTGACGACGTCTTCGACAATGATGCAGCGCATGCCAGTTTCCACCGGGCCTTCCACCTGGCGGCCCATCCCATGCGCCTTGGCTTCCTTTCGCACCATGAAGCCGCGGATATGGATTCCCTGCTGACCGCAAAGAGTCACCACCGACGCCGTAATCGGGTCGGCTCCAATCGCCATCCCACCGATCGCGTCCGGGGCCTCTCCCCGCATCGACTCGATCATCCCCTGCGCGATGCAGTTGGCACCACGGGGATGCAGCGTCACTTGCCGGCAATCGAGGTAGTAGGAGGCCGTCTTGCCGCTGGCCAGCGTGAAGGTCCCAAACCGCAATGCATGCTTCCGGACCAATTCCTTCAATTCCGCTTTCCAGTCCAAGGCAAACTCCCTTCGAGCTCAATTCGCTGTCGCAACCCTACTCGCCAAACCACGAAGTGTAGCTTGGGAAGGCTTCTGCGAAACCCCACCCTTGCTCGATCCAGCGATCCAAAACAGAACAGGAGGCGTTTGGCGCGAGCGGCACCCGAAGGTCCATCCGATTCATGGGTGGGGCCTGGGAGCGAGCGACACCTAAGGCGACCTAGCGCTGCCGTTCTTGAATAGCGGCCCGATCTTAGCGGCGCGGCGCCAGCCGTCTGGTTCTTTCGGGACTGCATTCCCGTGGCATGGCCGTCTCGGCCATGCATCGCATCGCGGGACGCTCACGAAAAAAGAGGTCGATCCGGCAACTTGCTCGGCCCGTTGATCCCTCGCCCCTACCCCAAGCGTCCCCGCAAGATCGACGGCTCCCCCAGTTCAGGCGGTAGACCGCCAACCTTCCGGTTCTTTTGCGTCACCAGACAGCCACCGGTGAGCTTGCGCCCTTCCGTCACGATCGCAAAAATTTTTGACAGTACGGCGGAAGCTACTTGGTGACCTTCCCCCAGGAATTCCAAGCGTTTTCGAGGAATGGATCGCTACCGGCGAGAATCCCAGAACACCCCACGAAAAGGAGTGAACCGATCGTCTCTGGACATCGCCCCCCATCAACAGACCAACACTCATGGAGGGACCTGAACACCCGCACACCCAACCAAGACCAAAACGGATACAAATCGCAATATGTGTAGGATTTTGAGGAATTTTTCGAAGAAATCGAAAATTCAGGGCGCAACTGCTAGCTCAAAAGTTGTTCTCCATGACAGGAGTTGTTGTCAGGAGGACGTGGTGAGGAACTGGCAAGGTTTTGATACGAGGTGCAATCTTGGTTTTTCGTTGGAATCTTTGGCGAATGGCGCTGGCATCAGTTTCAGTATGCAGCGCTCTGTTTTTTGGTAGCTCTTCTCAGGAAGCGATAGCGGCCATCGTCTACGACAATGGATCGCCGACGATTGCCGACGGGTCTGAGGTAACCAATTATGTAATTGCAAATGACTTTACGCTTTCGTCGGCAACCAACGTGACCGGCGGTGCCATCTACATCGCCGGGTTCGGCGGCGTTGGCAATTGGGATGGAACATTCGATTATTGGGTGTTTGCTGACAACTCGAACACGGTAGGCGCGGCATTGACCAATGGCTCTGGCGTCAGTGTGACGGGAACGAGTATCGGCGCGGGTGCGTGGCCACATGGCGGTAACACCTTCCGAATCGACTTCAATCTTGCTTCGCCATTTCTAGCTGCCGCAGGGACAAAATATTGGTTCGGCGTTCACCTTTCCACAAACTACGATCGCGACAACATCTATTGGATACGAACTCCCCAAATCAGCCAAGCCCTTCAAGGCCGCGGCAACTCGGGAAGCGAGAATGGTACGTTCAACAACTGGACGGCTCCCGCTGCTACAGAAAACGCGTTCTATCTCAACGGCAGCCCAGCCGGTGGACCTGTTCCGGAACCAACCTCTCTAGCGATCTTCGGGCTGGGTGCAGTAGGAGCCGCCTACAGGGCTCGCAGAAAACTGGTTGCGGGATGAACCATCGGGCAATCGAAAACTCGATTCAACAAAAAACGGTCTGCATCGTCGCAGACCGTTTTTTTGTTCGACTCGTTGATTCTTATGGGAAACCAACGACTTCACTTCCTCTGGGTGGAATAGCCGTGCGATCGGGGAGGCGACTGCTTCCCAGCCGATCGCGGATGGCGCCCAGCGCAAAGCCTGCCCCCTTTTTTCTCTGTGGCTCCGTGCCTCCTTGTTAGCCAAAAGGGCCCCGGTGTGAGCTAAGGAGGAACGAGCACAATAGCACAGAGAAATGGTGAGCTAAAAAAAGTGGTTGGCTCTTAACACGAACCAGTCCATCGTTGTCCCGTTCGAAGGGAACCTCCATCATCTCTCGATGATTTCCACCTTGCTGCCGCGGTCCAGCATCCCAAAGACGTCGGCTGCATCGATGGGGCTAAGGCTGATGCAACCCATCTGGTCCGACCCGCCACTGGGATTCTGCGGGCTACCATGCAGGCACAGCCCCTCTCCAAGATCGATCCATACACCGCCATAGGGATTGGAGGGGTCTCTGCCATCGATCGCCGTCCCACCCAATCCGTAATAGTTGCGATCCCTAAGCTTCTCGACGACCACACACGACTTGGGGCGAATGGCCATATCCTTCCCAAACGATACCGGGAATCGTCCCGCATACATTTCGCCCAGGAACATCGTCAGTTCGCTCCGCTCCAGATCCACCTCCGCGCGAAATGGTCCGCTGAGGACCTTCAAGCGAGTGTCTGGCAGTAGGTGGAGCGGATCGGTGATGCCGTTGATGCGTGAGAGAATATCAGCTGGGACTTTGTAGCTGCGTGCGATCGAATCCATCGTCTCCCCTTGGATCACCACATGCGGTGTCTTTTCCAGGTAGTGCTTGCGGGAATAGATCACTTCTCCCGCGAGGAAATCGAGCGAATCCATCAGCTGGGCCTGCTGCGGATGCGTCAACTCTGGTGCCCTGTAGAAAAGGCTCAGCGTCGCCAAAGCCTCCTTCAGCTGCCCGCGCTGGATCTGTTCGAGCGCCATCCGTTTGGCGTTTTCGAAAGACCGCGTGGTCGTGCTATTGGGCAAGCCCGGTTCAACGCCTGGCGCCGGCTCCGATCTCACCGCACTCGTTGCCAGGGAGTCGGGGGCAAGCGACTGCTGGGAAAGATCGCCCGTGGTTGATGCGGCTGTAGCCCGCGCCGCTGGTGCAGGCTGGTCCAGTTTGGGAGTCGTCAGATCGCGGACGGTGGCGACCTCTTTTCCGTGGGCTTCGGGGAGTGAAAGCCCCAGCCCAGTCGGCTGGCCGGCCGGGGGCGCGATGCTGGGCAGAACTCCTGCCGAAGAATTTTGAAGCGACGCAGTGGAGCTGGCGCCAGAGGAAGTCCGATCGCCCCCTGCAGGCCCCGTGGCGGCGCCTTCAGTGGGGTCGAGTCGATCCAGAGAGGTGGGGGACGCCTGCGAGGCGGGTTGGTCCAAGGGTGGGAAACCGGTCAAACGAGCGGGAGGGGCGGAGGTGCCAGGAGCGATCTGATAGATGGGGTTGGCGACCGAATCGGAAGGACCATTCGCACGAGCTTTCGGGTTACTGTCCTTCGAGGACCGACCTACCGATGGTCCCGCACCGGGGACCTGAAAGGGACCGTCGTCAAAGTCGGGTTGCAGGTCCATGCCTGGCCCCAAGCTTCCCTCCATCTCCTGCAACAGACTTGCTGGGATCTCCACCCCAGGATCGTTCAGCGCGACATACACGCCGTAAATCGCAGCCAGCAGCATCACCACAACGACCGAAGTCTTGATGGTTTGCATGACGGTCCTCCTTGACCGACCTTGTCGACTCACCGAATCCTGTCCTTCCAATCCATCCAGCCACAGGTTTGCCTGCAGCTTTCCAGGCGGGTCGATCCCGCAGGACGCAAAGGATTTAGCAAAGTGCAGGTGGCGTTGCCAGAGCAAACTTTTCCACTTGTCTGGCAAGAGCCAACTTGGGTTGCGAAGACTCAGCTATAGTTCTCTCGGATTGCTAGCAGCCAGACCTAACCGCTACGATGGCTACCGTTCGCTCACCAACCGCCATCGATCCATCGATAGTGGTGAATTCCTCGCCTGTTTTTTCACCCTCCCCCAGGGAGGGTCGCTGAGGAGGAACGACGAAGCGGGGAGGGCGTGAGGTTTGTTTGCGACTCTGCTGTGGTGAATTCCTCGACTGTTTTTTCACCCTCCCCCAGGGAGGGTCGCTGAGGAGGAACGACGAAGCGGGGAGGGCTAGACCATCGCTCTGACTGCCAGCCACCGTGCACCTGCTCCCAATCGGAACCAGCCCTGATGACGGCGCGATCCTTCAGCCACGAATGGCCGGACGTTTGACGACCAAAAGCGACCTCGAACAGGAGGATGTTGAGATCGATTAAGATAACGAGGGTCGCTGCACCAATCACCAGCAAGACTCTTCAGACCGAAGCAACGCCAGAACCATGGGATTCAACGAAGCGGCGGTGGTGACCTTTTTTCGCTAGATCATTGCCTGCTCCCGCCGCTCGCTGATCCCTTTCGATCGAAGAAAATCCGAAAGCAAAATGTTTCCTGAGTCTCGCCAGCCGATAGCTGGTTGGGGCCGTTTGATTCCTTGGAGTCTCGCTATGATCCGCGTCGGTTTGGCTGGGGTTGGCTTCATGGGTTGGATCCATTATCTGGCCTACCAGCGTTCCTCCTCGGCGCGACTGGTCGCTTTTGCATCGCGAGACGCGGGAAAGCGTGGCGGGGACTGGAGTAGCATACGCGGGAATTTCGGTCCGCCTGGCGAGCAGATCGATGTGTCGGGGATGCGGGTGTATGAGCAGGTCGAACAGCTGCTGGCCGATCCAGAGATCGACGTGATCGATGTTTGCCTGCCGCCTCATTGCCACGTCGACGTGGCGATCGCCGCGCTTCAGGCAGGCAAGCATGTCTTCTGCGAGAAACCGCTGGCGCTGACCCCTGAGGCAGGCCGCCAGATTCTGGCGCAAGCCAATGCCTCCGGCAAATGTGTCATGGTGGCTCAGGTTCTTCCCTACATGGGCCCCTATCGCTACGCGCTGGAAGGCGTTCAGCAGGGGCGCTGGGGTCGGCCGTTGGGAGGTCATTTCAAGCGATTGATTTCTCCGCCCGACTGGATCCCTGATTTTTACCAAATGGATCGCGTCGGAGGCCCCATGATCGACCTCCACGTTCACGACGCGCACTTCATCGACTTGGTCTTTGGCCACCCTAGCTCGGTGAGCGCCGCCGGTCCTGCCCATGGCTCAGTTGCCCGACTGGCGCAAATCCTTTACCGCTTCCCGGATCCTTCGATCGGCGTGACGGCCGCCTGCGGGGTGGTCGAGCAGCCGGGGCGGCCGTTCACTCATGGATTCGAACTGCATTGCCAGCAGGCGACCTTGCAGTTCGAACTGTCGGTGCTCAGCGACCGTGTCGAATCGATGCCGCTGAAGGTGCTGCATCAGGATGGCAGGGTCGAGTGGCCGGAGCTGCCCGAGGCCGACGAGATTGCTGCTTTCCAGCAGGAAATCGAAGACATGGCTCGTAGCGTCCAAACGGGCAAGATCGAACCGCGGCTGGATGGCCAGCGTGCCAGCGATGCGATTGCTGCGTGCCATGCCGTCCAGCGATCGGTCCTTTCGGGCGGCCGCGAAGTGCCGATCGATTGAGAATGCCAATGCCTGCGTTCGATCTGGCTGATGAGGGGCGCCGTGATTTGGGTTGCTCTTGCGACTTTGCCTCTTGCGATTTAGTCTAGAAGGCGAAGAGAGATTCCGATCCCGATCGCTTGGCCAGTTCCGCGCAGGAGCTTTGACTTCGTCTATGAATTCTTACCAGCTGACCCATCTCAAGCAGTTGGAAGCAGAAAGCATCCACATCATTCGCGAAGTGGCTGCCGAGTTCCGAAAACCGGTCATGCTCTATTCGATCGGCAAGGATTCGGCGGTGATGACCCATCTGGCGCTCAAGGCGTTCTATCCCGCCAAGCCGCCGTTTCCGTTCCTCCATGTCGACACAACATGGAAGTTTCGGGAGATGATCGAGTTTCGAGACAACTATGTCGGCAGGCAGTTGGGGATTCAGCTACTGGTCAATATCAACCACGAAGGGTTGAAGCTAGGCATCGACCCGGCGACCAACAGCGAGAAGCACACCGAAGTCATGAAGACCGACTCGCTGAAGGCCGCATTGACCCGTTATGGGTTCGATGCAGCCTTTGGTGGTGCGCGGCGAGACGAAGAAAAATCGCGGGCCAAGGAGCGAGTCTTTTCGTTCCGCGATCAGTTTCATCGCTGGGATCCCAAGAATCAGCGTCCAGAACTTTGGAATCTCTACAACTCCAAAGTCAATCCTGCCGAGAGCATCCGTGTCTTCCCGCTGTCCAACTGGACTGAACTGGACGTGTGGCAATACATCTACATGGAAAACATTCCGCTCCCCGATCTCTACTTCGCCAAGAAGCGGGCCGTCGTGTGGCGCAATGGGACTTGGATCCACAAGAACGACGATCGATTGAAGCTGCGGCCTGGCGAAGAATTGGTCGAGAAAATGGTTCGCTTTCGGACCTTAGGATGCTATCCATTGACCGGTGCGGTCGAATCGGAAGCGACGACCTTGCCGGAGATCATCCAGGAGATGCTGCTGACCACCACCAGCGAACGGCAGGGGCGCATCATCGACCAGGATGCGGGCGGGGCGGGCATGGAGGAAAAGAAGAAGCAAGGTTATTTCTAGGACCAATATGTCTCACAAAAGCGACCTGATTGCCACCGACATCCTGGCCTACCTGAAGCAGCACGAGCAGAAGGAGCTGCTTCGCTTCATCACTTGCGGCAGCGTCGACGACGGCAAAAGCACGCTCATCGGCCGACTGCTCTACGATTCCAAGATGATCTACGAAGATCAGTTAAAGCAGCTGGAATCCGAGAGCGTCGTGCACGGCACGGTGGGTGGCGGTTTCGATCCAGCGCTGGTCACCGACGGGCTGAAGGCCGAGCGGGAGCAGGGGATCACGATCGATGTGGCCTATCGGTATTTTTCGACCGCCAAACGCAAGTTCATCATTGCGGATACCCCGGGTCACGAGCAATACACCCGCAATATGGCAACCGGAGCATCGACCGCCGATCTGGCGATCATCCTGATCGATGCCCGTCATGGCGTGCTGACGCAAACCAAACGCCATAGCTTCATCGTTTCGCTGCTGGGGATCCGCCACGTCGTGGTGGCGATCAACAAGATGGATCTGATGGACTTCAAACAGGAAGTCTTCGACAAGATCTGCGACGACTACCGTCGGTTCGCTTCGCGATTGGACCTGCCCGATCTGCACTTCATCCCGATGGCGGCGCTGCATGGCGACAACGTCGTCGACCCCAGTCCCAAGATGCCATGGTATCAAGGGTCTCCCTTGATGAACTTTCTCGAAACCGTCTACATCGGCTCCGACCGCAACTACGAGGACTTCCGATTCCCCGTCCAGTACGTCAATCGTCCGAATCTCGATTTCCGCGGCTTCTGTGGCACCATCGCCTCGGGAATTGTTCGTACCGGAGAAGAAGTCCTGGTGCTTCCATCGAAACGACGGGCCAAGGTGAAGCGGATCGTGACGATGGATGGCGACCTGGAAGAAGCCGCTGTGCCGCAGTCGGTCACCCTGACTCTGGATACCGAAGTCGACTGCAGCCGAGGGGAGATGATCGTCAAGCCGGGGAATGTTCCGAAGGTCAGCAATCGATTCGATGCGACCATCGTCTGGATGACCGATGAACCGATGGTGCCCGGCAAGTCGTACCTGTTCAAACAGACCACCCAGTCGGTCATGGGATCCGTCGATACGCTTCGCTATCGCGTCGATGTCAACACGCTGCATCGAACTCCGGCGTCGGAACTGCAGTTGAACGAAATCGGTCGATGTTCGATCACCGTCAACCAGCCGATCTTCTTCGACGGCTATCGCCGCAATCGCACCACCGGCGCATTCATCGTCATCGATCGAATCACCAATATCACCGTCGGAGCCGGCATGATCTCCGACCGCGACGTCCTCGATGCCCGCAGCCCGGCATCCTGGGAAGTCTCTGAGGTATCTGAGGAGGTCGGTGGAAAGATCGCGCGAGTGGCTGCTCAGGAGCGGCATGCCCGCTTTGGCCAGCAGCCCCATACCCTGCTTCTGACGGGACTGACCGGGGTTGGCAAAAGCTCGGTGGCAGCAGCGGTTGAACGAGTGCTATTCGATCAGGGAAGAGCGGTCACGGTGATTGAAGGGGGCGCCATCCGCCAGGGACTCAACCAGGATCTGGGATTCACGCCGGAGGATCGAGCTGAGAATTTGCGGCGCGCGGCGTTTGTATCGCGCATCTTCAACGAAGCCGGGTTGATCTGCATCGCAGCCTTTGTCGCCCCCAACGATGCCGTGCGCCAGCGGATGATCGATACCATCGGACGCGATCGCTGCTTGCTGGTCCACCTGACTGCCGATGAAGCCTATCGCAAGGCACACGACCCACGGGGCATCTACGCGCGAGCCGAACGAGGAGAGATCCAGAACATTCCAGGGATCAACGCCACGTACGAACCACCGCAGTCCAGCGACCTGGAATTGGACATGCAGTCGATGTCGCATTCGGAAGCCGCACATCGCATTGTCCATCTGATGAGGGAGCGTGGGCTCATCCGCGGATAATTCGATGCCCGTGGACGAATCCCAGCGAAACTGGATCCTTGCGATTGAATCGACCTGCGATGAAACCGCAGCCGCCGCCATCCTCGATGATCGCAGCGTGGTCGCCTCCCTCATCGCAACCCAGGAAGCACTCCACCAGCGATTCGAGGGAGTCGTACCGGAAATCGCAGCCCGGGCGCATCTGGAACGGATGGTGCCGGTGATCGATCAGGTCCTTCGGGAAGCCAGCCTCCATAGGGAACGGCTGCAGGCGATCGCTGTAGCCAACGAACCTGGGTTGCCTGGGTCCCTGGTCGTGGGGCTGGCGGCTGCCAAAGCGCTATGCTTGGCATGGAACAAGCCGCTGGTGACGATCGACCACATCCAGGCTCATCTCTATGCATGCCAGATGGCCACCAGCGAGAATCTCTATCCGAACGTCGGCCTGGTGGTCAGTGGCGGACACACGCACCTCTATCACTGCCACAGCCCCGTTCACTGGGAACTGCTCGGCGGGACCATCGATGATGCCGCAGGCGAAGCCTTCGACAAGGTGGCCGTGATGCTGGGACTTCCCTTCCCAGGTGGCAGCCATCTAGCCCAACTGGCTCATTCGGGAGACCCCAAAGCTTTCGATTTTCCAAGACCGATGCTGCAGGATCCACATTCGCTGGACTTCAGCTTTTCCGGGCTGAAAACCGCGGTGCGGTACCAACTGGTTGGCCCAGGAAAGCAGGACTTTGATCAAGTGGATGTGCCGCCTGGGAAGCGAGCCGACGTGGCGGCCAGCTTCCAACAGGCGGTCGTCGACTGCATCGTTGAGAAGAGCTTGCGAGCCTTGCGGAGGACGGGGCTGAAGACGCTTTGCGTCGGCGGCGGCGTCGCAGCCAATCGGTCTCTGCGAGACCAACTGACCAAGGCATGTCAGCGCCGCCGCATCTCGCTTCACTTGGCTCCCAGGCCCTGGTGCACCGACAATGCAGCGATGGGGGCCATCGCATGGGAGAAACTGGAACGTTCGCAGTTCTCTCCACTGGATGTCGATATCACGCCTGGACTGCGGCGAGGTTAGTCAATCCCGCTTGCCCTTGTTGCATCGCGCCCACCGCTTCGCTAGTCTCTATCTCCTTTGGATCTGCTGGCTCCGCCTGCCTCCCTCAAGGAAAATCGCTCATGGTTGGCCATCCTCATGCGAATGTCCATTTGGAGGATCCCAGCGATTCGCCGCAGCAACAGGCCAGCCGTTCGCGGCTTGGGCTGATCTTCTTCGCTTTCTACCTGACCGCGTACGCCGCATTTGTGCTCTGCAATACGTTTCAGCCCCAGGCGATGGAAAAGACCGGACCTGCCGGGATCCAGTGGTCGGTCGCTTCGGGTATGGGGCTGATCTTGCTGGCGGTACTGCTCTCGGTTGTCTATGGCTACCTCTGCCGATCGGGAAGGAAGTGATCGGATGACCTACCAGTTTGAATGGCTGCCGTTTGCCGTCTTCCTGCTCATTGTCCTAGCCACCGTAGGACTCAGTTTTTACCTAGGAAGCCGCGCGAAATCGGCAAGCGGGTATTTTGCTGCAGGAGGTGGAATCCACTGGTTTGTCAATGGAGTGGCATTCGCGGGGGATTATCTTTCCGCTGCGTCCTTCCTAGGTATCTGCGGGATGATTGCCTTCTATGGCTACGACGGCTTCCTCTATTCGATCGGCTATCTGGCGGGCTGGGTCGTGGCGCTTTTTGTGGTCGCCGAGCCGATGAAGCGGATGGGGAAGTATACCTTCGCCGACGCGCTCGACAGCCGTTTCCAGTCGCGTGGCATCCAGCTAGCCGCAGGGCTCAGCACCCTGGCGGTCAGCCTCTTCTATCTGATTCCGCAGATGGTGGGAGCCGGCGCCCTGGTCAAACCCCTGCTGGGCCTTCCGCAATGGGTGGGCGTCGCGATGGTCGGCGCGGTGGTCATCCTGATCGTCACCACAGCTGGCATGGTAAGCACCACGTATGTCCAGTTCCTCAAAGGGGCTCTCTTGGTCATCTTTTCATTCGTCCTGACCGTGCTGATCCTCCAGAGGGGCCTGGTGGTCGCTGCCGGCTCCTCCGACGGCAAACCGCTTCTAGCCACGCAGCAAGTCACCGAGATTCCAGGAAAAGGAAAATGGATCGATGGCCGCCCGCAGGGACGAGGTCCCAACCAAGCCGATCTGCTACCAGTTGGACAAATCGCCTCGCTTCCCTCTGGCATTCAGAAAACTGGGCCTCTGGGTCCGATCGAATACCTGAAGCAATTCCAGGAAAGCCAGATCGTGCTCTGGGCTCCCACAGCCGGCAAGGATCCCGAAGGGAACAAATCCACCACCTACACGCCGCGAACCGTCGCGGGCAGTGAGCTGATGCGGCCGGGGAATCTGCCTGCCTTCGCTGGAATTCGCGACACCAACAGTTGGGGCCGATGGAATTTCCTCTCCCTGATGCTTGCCCTCTTCTGCGGAACAGCGTCCCTTCCCCACATCCTGATCCGTTACTACACGGTACGCGATCAGGCTGCCGCGCGCAAAAGCACGATTGTCGGAATCGCCACGATCGGCGCTTTTTACGTGATGACCCTCTTCATGGGGCTGGGCGCAATGACCAGTGGAGCGATCGACCCCAGCGATTCCAATATGGCGGCACCGCTACTGGCCAGATCCTTCTCCCAATGGCTTTTCGCCGTCATCTCGGCCATCGCCTTCACCACCGTCCTGGGAACCGTCAGCGGGCTGATCATCGCCAGCTCTGGGGCCATCGTCCACGACCTAATCGTCGGGGTAGGCAAAGTGCCTCTCTCCGAAACTCAGCAGGTTCGATTCGCCAAATTCGCGTCGGTCGCTGTGGGCCTAGTGGCGATCGCTTTGGGCATTCTCTTCAGCGGGATGAATGTCAGCTACCTGGTGGGCTGGGCCTTCAGCGTCGCCGCCTCGGCCAACCTCCCCGCATTGATCCTTCTTCTTTTCTGGAAAAAGACCACCGCCCAGGGGATCACTGCCGCCGTCCTTGTGGGAATGGTCAGCTCCTTGGCCTGGATCCTGCTCAGCGGGGACACGTTCAAGGCGATCTACGGCTTGCCCGCCGAAAAAGCGTGGGTGCCATTCAGCCAACCCGGTTTGATCACCATCCCGCTAGGATTCCTGACCTTGATTGTCGTCTCCCTGGCCACCCAGCCCAAGTCTCCATAGGCTCCACTGCCCCCTCCGACCTCTTCCGTCACCTCCCACTGCTAGCTAGCAAAAGGGGGAAAAATCCCCCTGATTGGATGCCATTCCAAAATAGAGAATTCGCCTCCATCTTGCGTTTGGTTCCTTGCGAATTGGCGGCCAAGCTGTCTTGTTATTGAAGCCGTTAGAAGCCTGACTGATGCAGACCTTTTGCGGTTTCCAGAGCCTAGGCGTTTTGCAAGAATAAGGTGAATCCGGACAATCGATTCGATCGATACAACCGGTGTATCTTTCCATGCCAACCGCTAGGTCCGCATCAGGTTTCGCCATCCATGTCCACCGAATCTCCGCAGGCTCCGCACCTCGACAAGTCCACTCAATCGCTTTCCCATGTCACCGTTCGGCTGGCGGGGGATTCGGGCGACGGGATGCAGTTGGCCGGTACCCAGTTGACGAACACCTCCGCTTTGCACGGCAACGATGTGGCGACATTCCCCGATTTCCCGGCGGAAATTCGCGCGCCGCGAGGAACGCGTGCGGGAGTTTCCGGGTTTCAGGTTCAGTTTGCATCGCATGAAGTCCATACCCCAGGCGACACGCTGGACGCGCTGGTGGCGATGAACCCTGCCGCCTTGGTGACCAACCTTCCAGATCTTCGCAAGACGGGCCTGCTGATCGTCAATGAAGACAATTTCGACGACAAGGATTTGAAGCTGGCCAAGCTTTCAACCAACCCGTTAGACGACCCGGCGATGGAGAACTACCGCCTAGTCCGCGTGCCGATGACTCGCCTGACCCGCGAGGCAGTTTCGGCGGAGGGACTGGGGCAGAAGGAGGCAGATCGCTGCAAAAACTTTTTTGCCATGGGCCTGATCTATTGGCTCTACGGCCGCGATCTCGATGCGACCCTTCGCTTCATTCACGGAAAGTTCGGTGGTGGCAAGCCAGAGGTGGCAAGGGCCAATGAACGCGCGCTGAGGGCAGGCTGGGCTTTTGGTGAAACAACAGAAGCCTTCGGTACCACCTACCGCATCGAACCGGCTCAGCTGCCGCCAGGTACCTATCGCAATATCATGGGAAATCAGGCTCTGGCAATCGGTCTGGTTGCCGCCGCCAAGCGGTCGGGAAAGGAACTGTTCTATGCTTCGTATCCGATCACCCCTGCCAGCGATATCCTTCATGAATTAAGCCGCCTGAAGCACTTTGGGGTGCTGACATTTCAGGCGGAAGACGAGATCGCTGCCGTGTGCAGCGCCATCGGTGCATCCTACGGTGGCCAGATGGCCGTCACCACCTCCAGTGGACCTGGAATCGCACTGAAGGCGGAAGCGATGGGGCTGGCGATCATGCTGGAACTGCCGCTTCTGGTCATCGACGTCCAGCGCGGGGGCCCCAGCACGGGCCTTCCAACCAAGACCGAACAAGCAGATCTTCTTCAAATTCTCTTTGGCCGCAACGGGGAAGCGCCACTGCCTGTGCTGGCGGCACAAAGCCCTGCCGACTGCTTTCAGATCGTCCAGGAAGCATGGATGATCGCCACCCGATTGATGGTTCCCGTCGTTGTGCTGTCGGATGGCTACATCGCCAATGGTGCCGAACCGTGGGCGGTTCCCGATCCGGCCAAGCTGGCGCCGATCCCGATCGAACATCCGCAAGGTCCACCCTCCGATGGTCCGTTCCTCCCTTACGCCCGAGATGAACTACTGGCGCGACCCTGGGCCATTCCCGGCACGCCCGAACTGATGCACCGGGTCGGCGGGATCGAAAAAGAGAACGGCACAGGCAACATCAGTTACGACCCAGAAAACCATCAGAGGATGGTGCATCTGCGAGCGGAAAAGGTTGCCAATGCGGCCAAGCTACTGCCGCCTCAAGAAGTGGTTGGACCAGAAACTGGCGACCTCCTGGTCATCTCCTGGGGCGGTACCCACGGAGCCTGCCTGACGGCGGTCGAACAAGCGCAAAACGAAGGGCTCAAAGTCGCGCATGCGCACATTCGCTATTTGAACCCATTTCCTGAAAACCTGGGGGATATCCTCTCTCGCTACCGCAAGGTGCTGGTCCCGGAACTGAACATGGGGCAACTGAAAATGTTGCTGCGATCGAAGTACCTGGTCGACTGCATCGGACTGAACAAGGTCAAGGGCAAGCCATTTTCAACCATCGAGGTGCTGGAAGCGATCCGAGCACAACTTCGTTGATTTGATCGATTTTCCATTTCAATCCACCAGCCAGGCTGGAACCATCAAGCCATGAACGCACCGCTTCCCGTACTGACTTCCAACGACTTCGCTAGCGACCAGGACATTCGATGGTGCCCCGGTTGCGGCGACTACTCGATCCTGGCCCAGATGAAGAAAGTGCTCCCGGAAATTGGAGTGCCTCCCGAGAAAACAGTCTTCATCTCCGGCATCGGCTGCTCCAGCCGCTTCCCCTACTACGTCAACACCTATGGAGTCCACTCGATCCATGGCCGCGCGCCTGCGGTCGCCACCGGACTCAAGGTAACGCGCCCCGACCTATCGGTCTGGGTGATCACCGGAGACGGCGATGCACTGAGCATTGGAGGCAACCACTTCATTCACCTGATGCGACGTAATGTCGATCTGAACATCGTACTCTTCAACAATCGTATCTATGGCCTTACCAAGGGACAGTATTCCCCGACCAGCGTCGAAGGCCAGGTCACCAAAAGCACTCCCATGGGTGCCATCGACCATCCGCTCAATCCCATCACCATCGCTTTGGGCGCAGAAGCCACCTTCATCGCACGCAGCGTCGACTCCCAGATCAAGCATCTGGGAATGGTGCTCAAGCGAGCCGCCGCGCACCGAGGCACCTCCTTCGTGGAGGTCTATCAGAATTGCAACGTCTTCAATGATGGCGCTTGGAACTACGCTGCCGAAAAGGCGACCAGGGACGACACCACCATCGAGCTGGAAGATGGGAAACCACTTCTCTTTGGAAAGAACCGCGACAAGGGGATTCGGCTGCGAGGCCTGGAACTGGAAGTGGTCGATCTGAAGGCCAATCCGGAATCGGCCGGCGAAATTCTCGTCCACGACGAAAAGGCTCATCCCGCGCTCACCTACATGCTGGGACGGATGCGGCATCCTGAATTCCCAGAACCGATCGGCGTGTTCCGCGATGTCGACACGCCGACCTTCGATGAAGCGATGCGGGCACAAGTCGATCAGGCCAAGGGGAAAAAAGGAACCGGCGATCTCCGGTCGCTCTTCGAAGGTGGAGAGACCTGGACCGTTTCTTGATCCTGCAAGTCGCTGCCTGTCTTCCAACCCCGCCCCGTGGATTCCCCGGCAACGGTTCGGCCGTCTCGTCCAATGCCCCTTGGTGACTCCCTCACCCCTTCGCCACGATTTGGGGACTTGGGACGATAGGGCACCAACGGTATCATTCAGGCAAGGGAGAGATGCAAGCGATCCTCCGCGATGGCAGGGGGCCGTCTGTCCATGCCTCGCATCGCGACTCGATCGATTCCCGTCCATCGCTCTGCCGGATTTGAAAGAACTGGACTCCAAGGATCCCCATCCATGCTACCGATCGCCAAGACCACCAGCGAAGGCAAGCATCCCTTTGCCCCCTACCGACAACTGTCCAACGATGAACTCTGTTCGCGTATCGCATCGGTCCGTAAAGCGATGGGCAGCAAACTGCTGATCCTGGGACACCACTACCAACAAGATGAGGTGATCGCCCACGCCGACCTGACCGGCGACAGCTATCAGCTCAGCCGAATGGCTGCCGACAGCCCCGACTGCCGCTACATCGTCTTTTGCGGCGTCCACTTCATGGCGGAAACCGCCGACATTCTGGCCAATCGACCGGAGAAACTCCAGGAGCGGGATGGCCAGCGAGTCACGGTGGTCCTTCCGGACATGGCAGCCGGTTGCAGCATGGCCGATATGGCGGGCATCCAACAGGTCGAATCGGCATGGCAGCAACTAGGTGAATGGATCGATACAGGCGACATGACTCCCGTGACCTACATCAATTCCGCCGCTTCACTGAAGGCCTTTTGCGGCCGCCATGGCGGGATCGTATGCACCAGCAGCAACGCCAAAGCCGTGCTGGAGTGGTCGTTCCAGAAAAGCAAACGGGTCTTTTTCTTCCCCGATCAGCACCTGGGCCGCAACACCGCGCTGAAGATGGGAATCACCAACCCCCAGATGCCGGTCTGGAATCCCTACGAGGAACTGGGGGGAAACACCGAACAGTCGATTGTCGACAGTCGGGTCGTTCTCTGGCAAGGACACTGCAGCGTTCACCAAATGTTCCGCGCCAGCCACGTCGAGCAGTTTCGCAAGTCGATGCCAGGCATTCAGATCTTGGTGCACCCCGAATGCATGCAGGAAGTCAACGACATCGCCGACATCTCGGGATCGACCAGCAAGATCATCGAGACGGTTCGAAAGGCCCCGCCTGGAACCAAGTGGGCGATCGGCACGGAACTGCACCTGGTGAACCGACTGAAGAAGGAACATCCCGAACAGGAAATTCACTTCCTATCGCCCGTCGTCTGCATGTGCGCGACGATGTACCGAATCGATCTGGCTCACTTGGCCTGGAGCCTTGAGAATCTTCGCGATGACTCCATCGTCAACCCCATCGTGGTCGACCCCGAAGTGGCTAAGTGGTCGCTGACGGCGTTGGAGCGAATGCTGGCGGTCCGCTGACGGTCGATGTCCGGACGGGAGTCGCTCCGATAAGGGGTCGCTATTTTCTTCGCGTTCGACAGCGACCCAGGGAAGCATGTTCGCAGTTGCCGGAGCAAGCAACGGTCAAACTTCCGCAAGCCATCCGGCGACAATCCGCTCCATCTGCGCCTGGCCAAACAGGCTCCAGGAGAGTTCTCGAGAGCGACGGATTGCCGTTTGCTGCTCCTGGTAGATCGCTTCGGCCATCGCCTCACCAAGCTTCTGGGACTGCCACTGCCGAAGCTCCAGGATCTGATGATTGACCTGTCCGATCTGGCGATGCCAATGCTTCTTCGCACCTCGTGGTGGGATATCGCTAAGCAGCCGTCGCTTGAGCTCCAGACATCGCTTCCAAACCTGGGATTCCTCTGGAACTTCATTCCAAAGCGTGACCGGCGGTTCCTCCCGAATCACCTCCGGATGATATCGCTCGAACCACGCCGAGGATCGGACCTGCGAAGATCGAAGCGGCGCGTGAGGATCGCTTGGCCAACTCCAGTGTTGGGTCGCCGTAGCGACGCAGAGGGGCGGCGCTTCGCATCCCAACCAATCGGCGATCAATCGGTCGGTGATTTGATCGTATTTCCCCCCACCAATCCCATGGACAAATAGATCAAAAACGATCGCTCGCAGGTAAAGGGTCGTCACCAGCGCCTTAGGTCCAATACGAACTGGCCTTCGACTTCCTGGGGTTCGGATCGCTTCCACCCCTTCTTTCTGACTCCCCACCTGCTCCCATCCCGCCAGGTCGCTCCAGTGCAGGTCACCGCCAACTTGGCGCACCCAGAGCGACCGTCGAGTGGGGGCATCCGCCGAATAGACCCAGAAAGGAAGCTCTTGCCACCCTTCACGCTGCTCCAGAGCAGGAACCGGCTGCGCGGGATTCTCCGTTCCATGGTGGAGTCGATAAGCATCGCGGCTGGCATTGTAAAGTAAAGCGAACCTCCGATGGTCCGCAACAATGGCATCGACGAATCTCGCGAATCCGCGCGTCTGGCAGATCCAACTCATCGGCACCTGCCACTGGCACACCCCAAAAAATCGCTCGGCGGCACACCGAACTCCCGCCATCGCATCGGACCAGAAACATCCCTGCCTCAGCAACTCGATACCGGTCGGCCAAAATCGGTTCAGCAACGGCTCGGCCACTCCCAGTCCCCGCACCCGCGTGCCAACACGCGATGCAAACGATTCGGCCAGTTGCCAGTCGACGCACGCCAGCAACTCCCATGGCATGGCAGCTCTCTGCCGATCCCACGCCTCCAGTTCCAATCGCAATTCCCCAGACCGTTCCCCCACGGCGGGAACCTTCAAATGAAAGTGTCGACATGCGTCGGTATCGACGACGACATGAACCGCGATCGCCCCGCTTTGCCTAGCCAATCGTTCCGCGACGAAGTTCTTGTACCACACCCCCGAATGATAGAGTTCCGGTTGATGCCCCGAACCAATCCAAGGCGTTGCCTGATCACTGGGAAACAGCGGCGCCTTGGAAACGATTCCGGTAAAACGTTCCAGCAGGGGGATCGCCTCCTCGCGAACCTGCTTTTGAAAATGCCGCAAGTCACCAAGCGGCCCACCGGAGGGGAGCTTTCGAGCTACCTGATTGTCCAGGCATTGCCGCCACTGCTCGATCGGCGGATGGTGAAATCGCTGACCGTCTTCGGCTGGGGCTCGGTAGGCAGGATACAACTCAGACAAACCACGCCCCTAGTTTTACTACCGGCCAGAACGCAAGACGTCTGAACACCAAATCGCTATCACTTCCAGGATCCGAACTAAGCTCTCACGGATGACCCAAGTTGCAGAAAAACTTTCGTTTGTGGAACCCGCTAGGCGCAAGGCAACTTTTCTGGGATTGTCCGCAAAGCGGAATCAACTATTTCAACGAAACGTTTCGAAAAATGAAATCGTTTCGCACGTCGTTAAATCCTACATCTTTCAGCACCAAATCGACCTGTTTCTCGGTGACCCCTCCCGTACCCGAGAATTCATGGACGAACGCTCTTTCCGACGAAACAACCTCAGGAGGTTCCAAGAGCGACCAACGATCCTGGTCGTCATAGGGCAGCTGCCTTTGTCGTGTGGCACTGCCAACCACAGGCCAAATGACTCGATTCACACCATGCTGCCGAACATCCACCATCCCCACATTTAGATTTTTGATCTTTTCATCACCGATGAACTCGGTGAGAAATCTGACTCTAAAACACATAACAGGCCCGGCGCCAGGGGCAGTCCCGAAATGTAACTCCGGGGAGACACTTAGAAGTACGACCCTCGTTCCGTCCGCCGTTACCTCGCGGCTTTGCAACGCATCCACGACGACCGGGAGCTTTTTTTCCTCAGAAGTGGCTCGCCCCACCACCACGAAGAAAGCAATTAGCGAAAGTAACAAAGCCCTCATCTGCATTCTCCTCTGGAGCAAACTCCGATCGATGCTACACCCATGGGATCAGTATAGACAATCTGCGTAACTCACTGGCAATCCGCAACGAGCATTGGAGCATTGCGAGTCAGTTAAGAGAGCCTTCGGAGAGGACGCTCGAAGTCGTGCTGGAAAGAAGTGAGCAAGAGATCAAGTCGCCTGGGAATGCGTTCTAGCCGCTTCCAGGGAGTACCCTCGCTGTTCCATCTGCTGGATGCTGCGATCCAAAACCGCGCGATAGTGGTTCAAGCGAGTCTCTGCATGATCCAACGCTCCACCAAACGACCTCTTCAGATCGAGATACAGTCGGGGAACCGGGATCTCGAGAATCCGCATTCCCAACATCGCTGCTTGCGCCCATAGCTCCAGTGGCATCGCATAGCCGGTGTCCTGGATATCCAGCTGCTTCAGCGAAGCGACGCGATAGGCTTTGAATCCACAGAAGGCATCGGTCAACGACAGGCCCAGGCGATGGTTGATTTCGGCGGTGATTGTTTTGTTGATAAACATCCGCTCGGGCGGCGCCTCATCGTCGCCGGGATACTTCTTCAGGTAACGACTTCCCGAAACCATGTCGACGTCGCGGCAGGCAGCGATGAACCTGGGAATCCGCTTGGGCTGGTGCTGACCGTCGCAATCCAGCGTCACGACGACATCAAACTTCTCTTCCATCGCGAACTGAAACGCAGTCTGCAGCGCCGCCCCGTAGCCTCGGTTGATCGAGTGACGTACGACGATGATGTCGTCGCGGGCGTCGAGCAATTCCGAGGTTCCGTCGGTCGAACCGTCATCGACGGTCAAGATGTGATCTGCGTAGCGGCGTACTTCGTCCAGCACACCACCAACAGCTCCCACTTCATTAAAGACCGGCAGTGCCGCCAACCAGCGCTTGGCCATCGACCACCATCCTTACCTTGCTTCCAGCTACGCTTCAAAACCGATGCACCACGCTTACCGATCGTCGAGATTCCGCAAATCCTGCGACCGAAAATGACCTGTCGTATTCTAGGGTCGCCCCCCCAAAGGTCAACAAAAACCAAAGCCTACCGCTTTCCTGCGGAAACTTCTTGAAAAAGATGGTACCTGCAATCGCTCCATCCCATCCCTTCGACACCCTCCACCAAGGCTTTCCGCTTCTATTTTTCGCTGCAATTTCCGGCAAAGCTCCAAGATCACCGTGCCGGGAACGAAGCGGAGCTGGCTACAATCGATGGTTGGTACCCATTTGGCTCGCACTCCCAGTCGATCGATCGGTAGGCGAGATCGGCCATCTGGACAGCCAGCGTGGACAGGGTGCTGTCGATCGAGTTACCTTTTCGACCCAGCACCTCACCCAAGCGTCGTGGGCTTCCGATTTCCTGTCTTCAAGAGGTACAGGCAATGTGCAGTAACGTTTCCATTCGATCGCTCGCGATACTGGGTTGGGCAGTGTTCCTCCCCTCCCTGTCGTTCGCTCAGCAAGCGACACTCACCTGGAAAAGCACCGAAGGGAAATCACTGCAGGCGGAGTTCATCCGCTTGGATGGAACCCAAGTGGTGCTCAAGAAGACCGACGGCACGGAAGTGCGGGTTCCGATGAGCCGCTTGAATTCGGAAAGCCAGCAGCAGGCGAAGGATGCGGCCAAAATGGCCGCCAAGGCGCCCACCAAGGTCGAACCGAAGTCGCCTCCGAAAGCCGGTGGATCGGCCGCGCCGCTGGAACCGATCGATCTCCCCGATCCCGTGGCTTTCACCGATTCGATGTCGGCTGAACAGGCGATGGATCTGTTGTTTGCCGAGCTGAACAAACCGAATCCGATCGCTCTATGGGATGCCATGCCCCCCAGCTACCAACAGGATGCAGAAGGATTGCTGAAGTTGGCGGCCGAGAAACTCGATCCTAGTCTCTTCAAGACAGTCCGCAATGTACGCAACTCCATCATCAAACTCCTGAAGACCAAGAAGGATTTCATCCTGGGCAGTGAAATGCTGAAGGGGGCCATCGCCCAGATGAACCCCACTGCTTACCAGGAGATGAAGTCCTCGTATGACCCCGGTGTGACGATCCTGGAAGCCTATCTAGACGATCTCCTACTGGACCCTGCTCAGTGGAAAAAGCTTCCCACCAGGGAGCTGGCAGGGCGATACCTGACCAACATCACCAAGAAGCTGGACAGCCTCAAGGGATCGCTCCCTGCGGATTCCCAACTGGCTCTGGCCCTTGCCACCAGCAGCGTTCAACACCGAATCACTGAGGAAGTCACCGGACGCCCCATGTTGCACCTGGCCAATCCCGGCCAACCGGAGACGTCGATGGAATTGACCCAGGTTCAAGGTCGGTGGATCCCCCAACCGATGGCCGAGCAATGGCAGACGATGATCGGGGAAGGGCAGAAGGCGCTGCAACAGATGACACCTGAGCAGGCCAAGCAGATGAGCCAACAGGTGTCGGGTGTGGTCGCGTTGCTGGTGATTCCAACGATCGGCCGACTGCAGCAAGCGTCCAGCCAGCAAGAGTTCGATCAGATCATCGCCGAACTTTCCCAGATGGCAATGCAAGGGATGGCCGGCGCGGGCGGAGTTCCAGGTGGCCCCGGTGGGTTCCCAGGGGGTCCAGGGGGAGCCGGTGGATTTCCGGGTGGGCCCGGTGGACCAGGCGGCCTGGGTGGGTTTCCAGGACCAGGTGGGTTTCCAGGCGCTCCGGGTGGCCCTGGTGGTGCCGGCCCTGGCGGCGCACCGGGACGCCCAGGCGGATTCCCAGGGCAGGGAGGTGGAGGCGCTCCGGCGGGCCCAGGCATCCCAGGAGGTCGCTGAGTCGACAAAATCAAACAGTCCCAGAAAAGCAATTCAGAAAAGCAATTCAGAAAAGCAATTCAGAAAAGTCATTCCGAGAAGCCAATCGTCTTCCAGACGGCAGCTTGCTACCCAACGGTCGCTGGCTGCCGTTTTTCATTTGGCCGCGGCTGCCCCTTCTCTCTTCCGTCTATCTGAGATTCTTTCGCATCGTGCTCTGGCTGCCAGAGCCATGGGAAGCGATGGAGCGGTGGTGAGCTTTTTCGCGAGATCATTGCCCACGCCCGGCACCCGCTGATCCCCGGTGATTGGTTGACTCGGCATGTTCTGAGCTGGTTTTAGCTGCAGGAAAAGACCTTCACCGCTCGGTTCTCGCGACCCTCCCAAGGTGAGGGTGAGATCTGTTGGTGACGCGGCTACCCCCCGCCAACTCCCGCCAACTCACGCCGGGGGCCTATCCATGCAACTCTCCACGCCCCGCCAACCTTGGAGGCATTCCCCATCCATTTTTCAGAACTTCACTTATTGACATATCGCGATGTTCCGATATATTAGAACACCAGACGCATGCCGGTGCGGCAATCGGACCGGTTTCAAGAGCCTGCCTTCCTCGATTGGAAAGGAACTATCGATGGCGATCGCTACCATTTCTCCGAAACAGCTTCATGAAAAAATCCTGGCTGGGGAGTCGATCGAGCTGATCGATGTGCGGACTCCGGCAGAGTATCAGGAAGTCCATGTCTCCTGCGCAAAGAACATTCCGCTCGATCAACTACCTGCCAGTTCCCTGGCTGCAGGGCGCACGGGATCCAGCCAACCGCTTTTCCTCATCTGCCGCTCGGGGAATCGCGCCAAGCAGGCGTGCGAGAAGATTGCCCAGGCGGGCTTCACCCACGTCGTCAATGTCGAAGGGGGCACGATGGCGTGGGACCAGGCCGGACTGCCTGTGCAGCGGGGCGCCAAGACGATGTCGTTGGAACGCCAGGTCCGGATCGCTGCTGGCCTTCTGGTCGTCACTGGATCGCTACTGACTGCATTCGCGCATCGCTACTGGATCGTCCTCCCTGCCTTTATCGGATCGGGTTTGATCTTCGCAGGGCTCACCGACACTTGCGCCATGGGGATGATGCTAGCGCGAATGCCCTGGAATCAGGCAAGATCGGCAACGTGCCGCACCTCCTGACGCGCCTGCGTTCTATCTAGCTGAGTTCACCAATCTCTCGAGTATTCAAGGTCCCCATGATGATTCTCAAACAGTATTACCTTGGCTGCCTGGCGCATGCGTCCTACCTGATCGGCGATGAATCGTCGGGAGAAGCCGCCATCGTCGATCCGCAGCGTGATATCGATCAGTACCTTGCCGACGCGAAAGCACACAACCTGACGATTCGCTACGTGATCCTCACCCACTTCCACGCCGACTTCTTGGCAGGTCATATCGAACTGCGAAACCGGGCTGGGGCGACCATTGTTCTTGGATCCAGGGCCCAAGCCGAATTTGAATTCCTGCCGGCAACCGATGGGCAAACGTTGGCTCTAGGACAGATCCGCCTGCAGATCTTGGAGACTCCTGGACACACCCCCGAAGGCATTTCGCTGCTGGTCTTCAACCCCCAGCACTCCGACTCCCAGCCCTATGCGGTGCTCACGGGCGATACGCTATTCATCGGCGATGTCGGTCGCCCCGATCTCCTCGCCTCCGTGGGCGTCACGGCTGAGGAACTGGCAGAGATGCTTTACGCGTCGATCGATCGACTCCGCAACCTCCCAGACGCCACTCTAGTCTATCCAGCGCACGGCGCAGGATCGATGTGCGGTAAGAACCTAAGCAAGGAGACGGTATCGACGATTGGCGAGCAGAAGAAATTCAATTATGCGATGCAGCCGATGTCCATGGAGGCATTCAAGACTCTGGTGACCGCCGACCAACCGGAAGCACCTGATTACTTTGTCTACGATGCGATTCTCAATAGGAAAGAGCGGACGGATCTTGATGCCAACATGCAGAAGTCGCTTCGCAAAATGTCGGTCGAGGAAGTTCTGGAAGCTCAGCAGCAGGGAGCTCAGGTTCTCGATGTGCGTGAAGCGGTTGACTTCGAAGCGGCGCATCTTTCCGGATCGCTCCAGATCGGACTTCAGGGGAAGTACGCCACTTGGTGCGGGTCGCTGCTGGATCACCAACGCCCCATCGTGGTGATCGCCGAGGCTGGGGACGAGCCAGAGGCGGTGATGCGACTGGGACGTATCGGTTTCGACCATATCGCAGGCTATTTAGAGGGTGGCATGAGCGCTCTGGAGAATCATCCGAATCTAGTCAAGAGAATCGACAGGATCACTGCGCCAGCACTCGCCCAACTACTCGAATCGTCTCAGCCCCCTTTGGTGCTCGATGTCCGTTCTGAAAAAGAACGTGCGTCAGCCCATCTGGCCGCAAGCGTTCACATTCCGCTTGCGGACCTTGCCGAGCGGATCGGTGAACTTCCGCAGGACAGGCGACTGGTGGTCCACTGCGAAGGGGGTTACCGGTCCGCCATTGCATGCAGCCTTCTGGTCCGATCGGGGCGCACCAACTTGATGGATCTCGTAGGGGGTATCAAAGCGTGGCAGGCGTCTCAGTTGCCAATCGTAGGAACTCTCTCCAGCTGCTCAGCGAACTCCCCCACCTGTTCCCTCTAGCTAGGCTTCATGCCCCAACTCTCTCTCCTTTCCGTTCGGATGGTCGACGCCAGAAGGTGGAAACCAATCTGCCATTGTGGAGTGCAAGTCGATGATCCTGAGCAGTCTCCTAATGGGGTCACTGGTCGGCCTGAGCCTGGGTTTGACGGGTGGGGGAGGAGCCGTGCTGGCGGTCCCGATGCTGGTGTTCGGATTCCAGCTACCGCCCGAGCAAGCGGTGTTGATCTCGCTGATCGCAGTCGGCACCACGTCGATCGTCGGATTCCTGAACCGTTTCCGAGTGGGGCAAGTGGAGGTACCGACTGGTCTGCTCTTTGCAGCTGCCGGTGCGCTGGGAGCCCCTGTGGGCAACTGGGTTTCCCGACAAATGCCTCCCCTAGTCTTGATGATCGGCTTTGCGCTACTGACTTTGGTAGTGGCTTTGCGCATGCTGCGACAGTCGATGGGAAAAGGAGGCATTCCGGAAGTCGATCTCCAAACCCACCGGACCGAAGATGGACCAGCCTGCCAGCGCGATGCCCAGGGACGCCTTCTGCTTCACACCCGATGCGCGCTGCTGATGATCCTGGTCGGCGTGCTGACTGGCTTTCTCTCCGGGCTTTTCGGAGTCGGAGGAGGCTTTGTCATCGTCCCCGCATTGACGCTGTTCAGCAACATGGCGATCCCCAAAGCAGTGGGCACCTCCCTGCTGGTGATCTCCCTGGTGAGTCTTTCCGGATTCCTATCTAGCCAGATTTCCGCAGACAATCCTATCCCATGGGAGATAGCGATTCCTTTTTGTGCAGCTGGGGTAGGGGGGCTGCTGCTAGGTCAATCGATCGCTCACCACCTCCCCACACCGATCCTTCAGCGTCTTTTCGCGGTGCTGATGATGGCGATGGCTCTTTGGATCCTGATGCGTCCGTGGTTGCAAGCTCCCTCTTCGCGCGATCCCGTTTCCTTCGCCATCTTCCCTAGCGGATCGGTGGCATCAGTTCCAAAGCCCCGATCGACAGTGTCGTCACTCCGGTGGCCAGCGACCCATCCAGATCGGGATAGAATTCCGGCGAATGAAGGCTTGGGGGAGTTGTTCCCAGCTTGGTGTATCTCGCCAGTCGCTCCGGGGCAATCACGCCCAACCGAATCATGCTGATCGGGACACCAGCCAATCCGTACTGACTGAAGTCCTCGCCTCCCATGACCTGTTCGGCCTGCACCACGCGATCGCTCCCAAGCATGGCTGTCAGCATCGCTCGCATCCGCTCGGTCAACCCTTCATCGTTCTTCAGCGCCGGGGTTCCTTCCGAGAGCGAGATATCGGGTGGTGGGGCCCCCCATGCCTTGGCAATCCCTTCGGCTCGTCGCCTAATCGCTCCCAGCACTTTGTCGCGAACTTCAGAGGAGTAACTGCGGACCGTCAGTTGTAGCTGACACGTCTCACCGATGATGTTGTGTTTGGTGCCACCATGAATCGCACCCACGGTCACCACGGCCGGTTCAGTGGGCTTCACTTCGCGAGCCACAATGCCCTGCAGGCTCAAGACCAATTCGGCCGCCTGCACGATCGGGTCGACGGTGGTATCGGGAGCCGCTCCATGACCTCCCTTTCCGCGAACGACGATATCGACGCTATCGACATTGGCGAGCATGTAGCCGGATCGAAGCGATACCGAGCCGGCGGGGGTCGCCGATTCGACATGAAGAGCCAGTGCAAAATCGGGCTTGGGAAAGCGCTCAAAGAGCCCATCGTCGAGCATCGCTTTGGCTCCCAAACCGCGTTCTTCAGCTGGCTGCCCGATCAGCATCAGCGTTCCCGACCAGGCAGCTCGATGATCCGCCAGGAATCGACCGGCTGCCGTCACGCATGTCATGTGAAGATCATGTCCGCAGGCATGCATCACACCACTTTGGCTACCGTCAGGAAGCTCGACTTTGGCGGTGGAGGCGTAGGGCAGGCCAGTGCGTTCTTCGACAGGCAGCGCATCCAGATCGGTCCGAAGCATGACCACTGGCCCCGGCCCATTCTTCAGAACTCCAACGATCCCGTGCCCTCCGACTCCCTGCGTGACCTCCATTCCAGCGGCTCGCCACACCTCGGCCAGTTTCGCCGCAGTATCCTTTTCCTGCAGGGAGACTTCGGGGTGCGTGTGAAGCCACTGATAGAGTTCGACGTGCTGGGAAACGGTCTTTTCGATCCAAGTTTCGATCGACTGCGCCACCGCGACCGATGGGCCTTGACTGCGGGCGTCCTGCGCCCAAACCATCGGAAGGCACTTCGGTGGGCCCATCACGATCGATGCAGCCAACAGAGACCTCATGCACCTTTGCACTGACAACTTGGCCATTGTCTCCCCTTTGCGATCGACTCGCGCTGGACCTACCACTTCCATCGATGGAAAAGAATCGCAACTTGCCGCCTCCCCATCGCACACACTGGCTTGCGTCATCCATTGTAGTGGAATCGCGCCCCGAACCGGCCTCCATGCTTTGCATCTACCTCCGGCCTTAGCCCGACAGATGCCGCCAAGCGATCTGGAGACGGATTTGGCGGAAATTGGATCAAGCCACTTGCCTTGGAGGAGGATCGCTCGATACAGTTCCCCCGACGCTCATTCGCGAGACGGTCCGCACAACCGGTCGTCGCGATTCTTCGCATCGGAAGCGACGGGAGAAAGTAGTCGGACACCACCCTGGGTGGCGCCGATCGAAACTTCTCGGGACAGCACTTCCCATCTGCAACAACTCGTAGCACGCACCTCCAAGTCTCTTCCCCTTGGGATTCGCAGACTTTCGGCGACCTGCAATTCCGTCGTAATCGCTTCACTCCGACTGCCGAATCAATGGCTGGAAAGATGAATCGATTGTGCCGGCAGATGGAGAGTCCTGAGAAGAACTTTTTTTTGACCGGGCATTTTTAGTGATGTATATACCCTCGACCTGTCGCACTCAGCGATTCGATGCAGAGGTTCCACCTGTTCCGGTCGGTACTCCCGACTGGCCCGTGCTGGCGCCGTGGCGAATCGCTGTTCACGGAGGGTCGTGCTGCACCCAAGTCAGCCAGAGGCTGATTGGTTGGTGCCGTTTTCTTCGGTCCCTTTCGCCACGGATAGTCGCTCATGAATCGCTCCACCGGATGGATCGCCCTAGGGACCTTCAAAATCCATTCGGTTGGTCTCCTTCTGGTCGCGCTTTTCCTCACCGACTGCTCGGTCGCCATTCCCCAAACAGCGACCGCAGCCGATCAGAAATCGTCTGCGGAGAGCGAGGAACTTTCCACCGTTCTGCAGGAAGGATATCGTCTGGAGGCGGCCAAGCAGTGGCAGCAAGCGGTCCAGCATTACGAACGGTGGCTGCGAGGACATCGCGACGCCATCGAGATCGAAAGACGCCTGCAGATCTGCCGGATCCACCACGATATTCTCCGCCGCTACAGTGATGGAACCTTCCTGCAACTGCTCGCCAACAGCTCGCTGGAACAATCGCTCGATCTTTACAGCGAAATCTTGAACAAGCTCGAGTGGAACTACGTCGATGCACTGGCCCTTCCCGAATTGCTGCGCTACGGCACGGCATCCTTGGAGGTCGCGTTGACTGAACCGGACTTTCTCAGCCGTCACCTTCCACGAATTCCCCAGGCAACGTCCGAACACTTCCGACTGAATATTCACAGAGAAGTATTGGGGCGTCCCGTCCAGAACCCCGGCGAGGCGAGGACGATCGTCCACATGGTTGCCAACAAAGCTCATCAGGAACTTGGAATTCCCCCGGTGGCCACGGTGATGGAGTATGTCGCGGGTGCCGTCGGATTGCTCGATCCCTATTCCGGCTACATGACGGCTGGAGAGCTTTCGGAAATGATGTCGCAGATCGACGGGAACTTGATCGGTCTAGGTGTGGAACTGTTGGCAGAACAAGATGAGCTGAAGGTGATTGAAGTCTTCGAGAAGTCCCCCGCATCCATCGCTGGACTCCAGCCGGGTGATCGCATTCTGGCGATCGACGATAGCGAGATCGCCGTGATCTCGGCCAAACGAGGCGCCGATCTTCTGCGTGGCCCCGAAAACAGCAAGGTGCGACTGAAGCTGAATCGAACCAATGGAACTTCCACCCAGGTCGAAGTGATTCGCAAGCGAGTCGAAGTGCCCAGCGTGATCGATGTCGGTATCGCCGATCCCGAATCCGGGATTGGGTACCTGCGCATCTCCAATTTTCAGAAGACAACGCCGCACGAAGTCGATCAGGCACTCGACCAACTAGCAGTCCAGGGCATGAGCTCGCTGATCATCGACCTGCGGCGCAACCCTGGCGGCGTGCTGGAAGCTGCTGTCGAGGTGGCCGACCGCTTCCTGCTACAAGGTCCTATCGTGTCGACGCGCGGCCGCAGTCGGATCGAGAATCGTCAGTACGACGCACAGGCTCCCGATACCTCCAGCATCCCACTGACGCTGCTGATCGACGGGGACAGCGCCAGCGCCAGTGAACTGCTGGCAGGGGCATTGAGGGATCATCGGCGCGCGACGTTGGTGGGGACTCGCACCTACGGCAAGGGCAGCGTCCAGGGGCTCTTTCACACCGATACCCTGCCCGGTGGACTGCGTTTGACTGTCTCCAAGTTTTTCTCCCCATCCGGCCACATGATCCATCTGCAGGGAGTCGACCCGGACCTTTCCACACAAGTCGCCAACGACCCAACAAACGGCAAGGCCGTTCAGACCCTGAAACCTTCCAGTAGTGGCGGCAGTTCTCTTCTGGGACTCAAGCATCTAGCAAGTGACCTCACCTTGCAAAAAGCGGTCGAAGTGGCTCGCCGCCAACGCTCCACCATCGCTCTGGCCCCCTAACCAGCCGCTCTCCAGCCACTCTCCAATCGCTCCCCCATGACGTAGGGCAGCCTAGCCATTACAATCGGCCTCCGAAGGCTTGTCTGGATCTCCAAGCGGAGACTAGGTCGGTAGGGATTTGGGGGTTGGAGAGCAGACGATGGAAGCGGGAATTGTCGGGTTGCCCAATGTGGGTAAAAGCACCCTGTTCAACGCACTGACGGGAACCGGAGCGGCGCAGGCGGCGAACTACCCATTCTGCACCATCGAACCGAACGAGGGGATCGTCAGTGTCCCCGACCATCGGTTGGATCGAATCGCCTCCCTGGTCCGCCCCCAGAAAGTCATTCCCGCGATTTTGAAACTGGTGGATATCGCCGGAATCGTCCGGGGTGCCAGTGAAGGGCAGGGCCTCGGCAACAAATTTCTCAGCCACATTCGCCAAGTCGATGCCATCCTCCAGGTTGTCCGCTGCTTCGAAGACCCCGATGTGACGCATGTCGCCGGCAAGGTCGACCCGCTGCAAGACATCGAGACGATCGAGCTGGAATTGATGCTGGCCGACATCCAGACGCTGGAACAAGCGTTGCCGAAGGCCGAACGAGCTGCCAAGTCGGGCGACAAGGAAGCCAAACTGCGCGTCTCTGCGATTCAGAAATCACTGGCTCATGTCATCCAGGAAAAGCCACTGCGCCTCCTGACACTCGACGAACCAGAAGCCAAGGCAATCGCAAGCTTTGGACTGCTGACCGCCAAACCAGTCCTTTACATCGCCAACGTCGACGAGACGGATCTCAAGGGAACCAGCCCCATGTGCATGGCGGTGCGGCAATTCGCCGAAAAGCATGGGGCTCGCGTCGCCCCCGTGTGCGCGAAGCTGGAAAGTGAAATTTCCGTGATGGACCCGCAGGATCGCCAGGAGATGCTGGAAGGTGTCGGACTGGAAGAGCCGGCACTGCAGTCGGTCGCTAGAGAAGCCTACCGCACGCTGGGCCTGCAAAGTTATTTCACGGCAGGGGAGAAGGAGGTCCGCGCCTGGACCATTCCAATAGGAGCCACCGCGCCGCAGGCGGCGGGCGTGATCCACACCGATTTCGAAAAAGGTTTCATCCGCGCAGAAGTTTATAGCTTGAGCGATCTGGAGGCATTTCAGAGCGAAAAGGAGATTCGCGCCGCAGGAAAACTGCGTGTGGAAGGAAAACAGTATGTGGTGCAGGATGGCGACATCTGCCACTTCCTATTCAATACATAACCTACCCACGTTTCCACCCAACCAAGCTCGGTTCATTCGAGCCAAGGGCACGCTGGGGGCTACGATCTTTGCACCAAGGGCGTTCGATAACCACTGCGCGCAGACGGAAAGTCTGTCCTGCAATTTTTTTGTCAACTGGAAAAGCGATCGCGGGGGGTGGTGCGGGCGTGCTGCCAAAAGAGGTTGCAGCCCTGCTTAGCGACGGTCCCACCCGTAATGGGTCTTCAGTAAGGACTGAAGGACTTCTGTGAGCCGCGCCAGAGAGAAGGGCTTGCTGAGCACGGAAGCAGCATGAAGCTCTTCCGCTTCCGCTACGACGCGTTCATCAATTCGTGCTGACATCAGGATCCAGGGAACAAAAACACTGCCGGATTGCAGTCTGCGAGCCAGTTCGATCCCTGTCAATCGTGGCATGTGATTGTCGACCATCATGGCATGGATCGACTGCCGCCGGACCAATTCCATCGCCTCTTCGCCATCCTCGGCTTCCAGAGTGTGAAAGCCACGGCGCTGCAAAGCTTCCGCCAGCGATTGACGAAAGTCGCGATCGTCGTCGGTGATCAGCAGAGTCGCATGATGTTCCGACACAGCTTGCGTTCCCTCGATGAATCCATGGATGGCTGCAGCGAAAAACAAGTCGCTGCAACGCCAATTCCAACCTGCTTCAACCCGCTAGAGAATTCCCCTAGTCCTTTGACTCATTATTTCGACGGTAGATTCCAGATTCAAACCCGATTTCACGAATTTCCCCCTTTTTTGCGATCGATCGTCGAATTGCCAATCGATCGCAAAAGGCCTCGATCTGATCCCAACGATGCTCCGCCGAAAGACTGATTCTTAGCATGGCTTTGCCCTGCGGGACCGTGGGTGGGCGAATAGCCGGAACCCAGAATCCGTCGTCCAGCAATGCCTGACTGAGATTCGAGGCCAATAGCGGATCCCCCACCTGCACCGCGACGATCGGAAGACTTCCTGAACCGACCGACCATCCATCCCCCGCCAATCGCTCCCTCAGGTCAACCGCAAGCTGCCGAAGCTGCTGTCGCTGCGGTTCCATTTGTCGCAGCAAGGGCAGGGCGGCCAGTGCTGCGGCGGCGCTGGCGGCTGGGGGAGCTGTCGAATAGATCACCGCTCGCCCCCACTGCTCAATCGCCTCCACCATCTGCCGCTTGCCGGCGACAAAGCCACCAACACCTCCAAAAGCCTTGCTGAGCGTTCCAAGATGGACTGCCACCTTGCGTTCCAACCCCGCCTCGGCGATGGCTCCGCGCCCCTCGGGACCGATCACCCCGGTCGCATGCGCCTCATCAACCATCATCAGCGTCCCCAATCGCTCCGCAAGATCCGCCAATCGCTCCAGCGGCGCGAGATCCCCTTCCATGCTGAAGACCGAATCGGTGATGATCCAGGGCTGGCCCTCCGATCCCTCTCCTCCCTCAAGCAGTCGCTGCAACTGCTCGACGTCCCCATGTGGATAGATCGACACAATGGCTCGGGACAGCCTACAGCCATCGATCAGGCTGGCATGGTTCAGTTGATCACTGAAAACACGATCCTCCTTGCCGACCAGCGCCGAGAGTGTCGCAAGATTCGCCGCGTAGCCAGATCCAAAGACGATGCATCGTTCGGTCCCCAGCCACTGGGCAATCGCCTCCTCCAGTTTCTGTTGCACAGCGGTGTAACCCGTCACATGACCGCTGGCGCCACTGCCCCATCGCTGCCCAGCATCGATCGCCTCGGCCGCTGCGGATCGGACTGCAGGGTGCCAGGATAGCCCCAGATAGTCATTCGATCCGAAGGAAATAATGGGTCGGCCTTGCCAAAGAACCTCGGTCGGCGATATCGCCACCAGCGGGATGCGGGTGCGAAAGAGCCCCTGGCTTTTGCGCTCTTCCAAACGACGATCCAGTTGCCCAAGCCACCTGGCGATCGCTAAAGAGTCTCCAGGATCGGGATAGGAATGGTTGGTCATCGGATGCCTCGACCGCTTCCTTCGAAACGAGCCTTCCTTGGAAGAAGATGGATGCCGTTTCTTCTAGAACACGCCAATTGGGATCAAGGCATCGGTGGCGTGGCCCGATCGGAGGCAGCGCGATCCAGTACCATGCGAAAATCTCCTTGCAGCTTTGCAGCCCCCTCCTGCTTTGCAAAGGGTACCGTGACCGACTCTTTCTGCTGCATCGACAGTCGCGAATAGATACCGTCCTTCTGGTTCGCCTCCCCGAACTGCTGAAAGTACATCTGGGTTACGAGTTCAGGGAACCCCTCAGCGAGAACTCGAAAGTGGATATGCGGCGTGCGCCCTGGGTATTTTCCAGGGATGATCGATTGGAAGCGGTAAGCCCCTTCAGGGTCGCACACCAGTCGTGCCCAATACTGAAAGTTGGGATCCAGCGGCGCTTGATTGCTGTCAGCCTGATGTTGATACCGCCCCGAATGGCAGGCCTGCCACAGTTCCACGACGGCACCCGACAGAGGGCGGCCGTCGATGCCGACCACTGTCCCTCGGACTTCAATCACTTCTCCTTCGGCCATCGGACCATCGGTGGCTCGTCGGGTCAAATCAGCATCCGAATGCGGTTGCTTCACGATTTCGGGGACCGGATAAAACGGGCCTGAGGTCTGAGGTGGGGTGGAAGGGAGATCTTCTGCCATCGTCCGCCCCACCCATGGCAACATCGCTCCCACTGCGGATGCCTGCCCGATAAATCGCCGTCGATTCCATTGCATTGCGTTCATCCCTTGGTTCCCATCCCGATCCGAGATCCACAATTGGTAAGGCCTTCGTTTCACCCTTGTCCCACGTGACCCAGTGTAACAAGCCGCCAAACCGGCCGACTCTCCCTAGCTAAGAAATCTCAAGGCTGAAATCGTCGCCATCGATGCGTTGGCCCTTCCTCGGCAAGGTCGGACTCAGGCAAATAGGGGATCAAACGGTCGGCCCTCATTCTGTGTCGGCCGCTCGGGCCGCCCCTGATGCAGATAGGTCATCTGCCGCGCATCGACTCCCATCAGATGGAGAATCGTTGAATGCAGGTCGTGGATATGGACGCGTTGATCGACCGCATGAAGGCCTAGTTCATCGGTTGTGCCAAGGGTCTGCCCACCGCGGACCCCCCCACCGGCAAACCACATGGTAAATCCATTCGGATTGTGATCTCTTCCATCTCCTTTTTCGCTCATTGGCGTCCTGCCGAACTCACCGCCCCAGATGACCAGGGTATCCTCCAGCAGACCACGGCGTTTCAAATCCTTCAGCAATCCGGCAACCGGCAGATCGCTGGCACGACACAGTTGGCTGTGATTCTTCTCGATGCCCGAATGAGCGTCCCATCGGCTTCCAGCTCCGTGGTACAGTTGCACGAATCGCACACCTCGCTCCACCAGCCTCCTGGCTAGCAGGCACCTGCGTCCGAAGGAATCTGTCTCCTTGACCCCGATCCCGTAATCCGCGAGGGTCGCTGGCGTCTCCTGGCTCAGGTCGATCGCCTCGGGCGCTGACGACTGCATGCGGTAGGCCAGTTCAAAGGAAGCGATCCTTGCTTCCAATTCGCTGTCCAGCTGGCGCCCGCTCTGATGCATTCGATTCCACTGGTAGATCTGCCTCAATTTCCTCTGCTGGATCTCAGGCGTCACAGCACCCGGAGGATGCAGATGCTCGATCGGCACCTCTCCTCCCAGCATGGCGGTCCCCTGATAGCTTGCGGGCATGAAACCGGCACTCCAGTTGCGGCTTCCATTGATCACATGGCCATCTCCATCCTCCATCACGACAAACCCGGGTAGATCGCGGTTCTCACTTCCCAGCCCATAGCTGATCCAACTTCCCAGCGACGGCCTGCCTCCCAAGATCGATCCCGTATTCATCTGGCAGACGCCATTGGAATGGTTCAATCCGTTGCCCCAGCAGGATCGAACCACAGCGATCTGGTCGACCAGGGTTGCCGTATGAGGCAACCAGTCGCTGACCCAAGTGCCGCACTCGCCATGCTGCCTCCAGCGACGCTTGCTTGCCATCAAAGGAGCGTTGTACTCTCCCATGGGAGTGATCACTGGTTTGAAGCTGCCAGGAAGCGGTTGCCCATGCAGCCTTGTAAGTGTCGGCTTGGGATCAAATAGATCGATGTGACTGGGGCCCCCCTCCATGAAGAGGAAGATGGCGCGCTTAGCTTTTCCAAAGCCTCGCAGCTTGGCTGTCTCGCCATCGGCACGGTTGGCAGAGAGCCCCAACCATGCCAGCATTCCGAATCCAGCACCAGCCTGCAACAGCATCTGCCGACGCGTTGCGTAAAGCCCTCGCACTGCTGAAGATCTAGCCGGCCTGCTGCATTCGTTCATCGGCACTCTCCCAAAATCAGTTCATTCGATGTAGAGCAGGGCGTTGGAACTAAGCAGGGTATGGCACAGTTGATCCAGCGTCGCCCCCGGCTCACTCATGAAACTCTGCAACACTTCTATCTCCGATGCATCGGGCTGCCGCAAATGGACACGCTGAAATGCCTCCCTCGGCGCTTCGTCTCCGAATGGAGCTAACTGCTCCGCCATCCTCGCCGACTGCTCGATCATCCAGGGGCTGTTCAACCACTGCAGGGCCTGCAGCGGTGTGTTGGTCGGCATGCGTTTTGCAACCGACACAATTCCGTCGGGCGCATCGAGAGCACGGAGAAACGAATCCGGGCTGTTTCGCATCGCACGCCGATAGACAGACCGCCGAGTCGATTTGGCGTCGACGGATGGACCGCCCCACGTTCGCTGCTGGACCCCTGCAAGCGACAGGATGGTATCCCTCGCCTGCTCCGCATCCATCCTGCGCGGCGAGAACCGCCAAAGCCACCGATTCGCAGGGTCGACCGCAAATGCTTCCTGCATGCCTTCAAAGTAGGCGGCCTGTCGATAGGTATGCGATGTCACGATCAGGCGACTCAGTTGCTTCCAACTCCCCTCGCGTTCCTGGAACCAAGATGCCAGCCAATCGAGCAGTTCGGGGTGGCTGGGAGGTTGGGTCAGCCTTCCAAAATCGCTGGCGTTTTCCACAAGCCCTGTCCCGAAATGATGCTGCCAGATCCGATTGACCATCACCCGCCAGCTCAGTCGATTCGAACGGTCGACGATCCACCGCGCCAGCGCTAGCCGTCGGCCGCTGGATTGGGTACCTCGCGTTGGCTCCAGTTCCCACGGCGACTCATTCAATATCTCCAATGCCCCCGGCTCAATCGCCTCGGCAGCCTCCCCACGAGCTCCAGGAATTCGGGTCGGCGGTGGAATCGGCCCCACTTCCCGCACCGATGCCACTGTCGGGACGCTCGGTGGCATCCCTTTGCGCCATCCAGCCAGCTCTTCCGCAAGCGCCTTCCAGCGTTCCAGAGTCTCTCCCTTCAACTTCTTTTTGAAGTCGATCCCATTGATTTCCGCTTCGATCTGCAACTCCGCCAGATAACTGACCGCCCGCTCGGCCGGAGTTCTTTCTCCGATCTTCTTTCGTAAGGCTGGCCTGACCTCGGGAGGAAATTTTTCGATCGCTGCCAACCGCACCTCCTCGCGAATCGGTCGCTCCAAAGCGTCCTGCTCGGCCAACTTGCTGGCCATCGACTGCTTTGCCTCCGACCTTCGCGCTTCCAACGCCTCGCACTGCCCCTCGGCCAACGTCGGTAACTCCGCAGGAAGCAGACCTGCGAAACAGGACTGCATCCGGTAGTAGTCTTTCTGCAGGATCGGATCGAACTTGTGGTCATGGCACCGCGCACAACCGATCCCCAACCCAAGAAAAACTTCCCCGGTGACATCCGTCAGATCGTTCAGAATGATCGACCACTGGGTTTCCACGTCGCGCTGGTTGTACTCGTAGATCCACAGCCTTAAATAGCCGGTCGCATCGCGTCCCCGAATCTCCCCAGGCTGCCACTCGTCTCCCGCCAACTGCCAGGTAACAAATTCGGCATAGGGCATGTCCTCGCGAAATGCCTCCAGCACAAAATCGCGGTAGCGATAGGCGGAGGGTCGGAAGTCATCCTGCTTGTAGCCATCCGACTCGGCAAATCGCACCAGATCCAGCCAGTACCTCCCCATTCGCTCGGCGTAACGAGGATCTGCCAGCAAACGGTCCACCATCGCGATGTAATGCGATTCGTCGGGACTGGCCAACCACGACTCGATCTCTTCCAACTGAGGCAACTCACCGACAAGATCCAGATAAAGTCGTTTGGCCAGAGTCCTCGGGTCGGCTGGAGGCGCCGCAGGCAACGGATGCTCTCGACGCTTGGCTTCGACAAAGGCATCAATCGGATGATCGCAAGAGACGTCGTTGTCATCCCCTTCAGGTGGAATGGCTCGCATCACCGGCTTCCATAACCAATGATCCTTCGCAAGATTACCCCAAGCTTGCGAACCATGGTCCAGCTTCATGGCAACCGAAGGCCAAGGAGCTCCTTGTTCGATCCATCGCAGCAGGTCGGTGCGAATCGATTCAGGCAACTGCCCTTCGGGAGGCATTTGCAACTGGCCATACTCGATCGCTTCGGCAACACGAGGCCGCTGGTGATCGCCTAGCTTCTCGAACAGGCTTCCCGAGTCGCCGCCGGCTTCCCATCCCGCCGCATGATCCAGGCGCAATCCCCCTTCCTGCCTTCCTTCCCGATGGCATTCAACGCAATGAGCGATCAAGGCGGGGCGAATCTTCGATTCAAAAAATCGAATCGATTCGGTATCTCCTGCATCCAGTTTTCCGCACGCGAGGAGAGCGGCTAACCCCAGCCAATGGCCAGGCATTTTTTTCTGCTTCATCGGACCCTCTGCCACGCAGCATCTACCGCAATCTTTCTATCGTGCAGCAATCGATCGGATTCCTTGATGGTAACCCAGGACAACGATCGCCATCATCGATTATCGAATATGCCGCAGCGAAAATCCAGCAATCCGGCCGCGCCATTCCCACCCCCCCCGGGTCGCTCGCCTCACATCGATTCCCCTTTCGGTAATCGACCGGATAGATAAAAATCGCCGGATCGATACCAAACCGTGGGCGGTTTTCATGAAGATGACAGGCACGAGACGATTGAGGCGTTTTTTTGCCTTAGCAGGATGAGGAAGCATCGATGGACGCACCGCAAAGCTCAACCGATCGCCAGATCGTCTCCGCGCAAACTTCCGTGCTCAATTTGGCAGCCTATCACTTTGTATCGATTCCATCGCCAGAGGAACTGCGCAAGACGATCCGTCAGCGTGCGGGTGACTTGCGGATCAAAGGCACGGTGCTGATCAGCCACGAAGGGATCAATCTTTTTGTGGCAGCGCAAGAGTCAGCGGCTAGGCAATTCTTCGAATGGTTGAAGTCCCTTCCGGGCCTTCAAGCTCTCCATGCCAAAGAAAGCTGGACCGACTATCAGCCGTTTCGGCGCATGCTGGTCAAACTCAAAAAAGAGATCATCGCTTTTGGGATCGACCAGATCGATCCCGCGCACTACACCTCCTCCAAGATCACTCCCGAAGAACTCCGACAATGGCTTCGCGATGGTCGGCCGCTCCAGCTGCTCGACGTTCGCAACGACTACGAGGTGGATGTCGGCACCTTTCAAAATGCTCATCCCATCGAGATCGATCACTTTCGCAACTTCCCAGAGGCGATCGACAAGCTGCCTCAGTCGTGGAAAGAGCAACCTGTGGTGATGTTCTGCACGGGTGGTATCCGTTGCGAGAAGGCAGGTCCTTGGATGGAACAGCGTGGATTCCGACACGTCCTGCAATTGGATGGTGGAATTCTCAACTACTTCGAGAAGTGTGGGGGAGAATTCTACCAGGGTGACTGCTTCGTCTTCGACCAACGGGTCGCCGTTCGTCCCGATCTGACCCACTCCGATAAGTCGCTTTGCTTCGCTTGCCAGCACGTCCTGACGCAGGAACAGATGCAGTCGGATCTCTATCAGCCAGGTAAGCACTGCCCGCATTGCTACCTCAGCCCTCTGGACGCGATGGAGCGAAAGCGGGCGGCGAAGGAAAGCCGAATGCGAGACTACCTGGAACGTCAACCAGGCTGCCAACCGTACTGCAGTGAACGAAGCATCCACGTTCCCCGACGTCTGGCGGGAATGCCTTTACTGGATTTTCTGGAGCAATGGATCCCTGGTCGGTCGCGATCGCATTGGATGGAGGCGATTGAGTCGGGTAGATTGGTCGATGGCCATTTGCACTCCGTCGCCCCAGACCGGATTGTCTCTGAAGGACAGAAACTGCTGCACCGCGAACCGGACACGATCGAGCCACCCGTATCCAGTGCCATTCATCTGGTCTACCAATCCGATACTTGGCTGGTTCTTGATAAACCAGCGCCTCTGCCGGTTCACGCATGCGGTCGCTATTACAAAAATACGCTCGAAGCCGCCATGCAGCATGCGTACCACCCAGAAAAGATTCGTTTGGTGCATCGCCTGGACGCCAACACCAGCGGACTGCTGGTCGCTGCGCGTCGCACCACGGCGGCCAGATATCTCCAGCAACAGTTCAGCGACCGTTCTGTCGAGAAAACTTACTTGGCTGCTGTTTCCGGACATCCAACGGAAGATTGTTGGGAGTGCCGGATCCCCATCAGCGATCAGACCGGGCCCTTCGGATCCCGGTCGATCGCATCCGTCGACTCTTCACAGCCAACCCACCAAGCACTCACTACCTTTCAAGTCCTTCATCGCCGCAGCGACGGAACCTCTTTGCTGAAAGCGATCCCAAGGACTGGCCGAACCAACCAGATCCGAATCCATCTCTGGGAGTCCGGCTTTCCGATCATCGGCGATCCGCTCTACCTGCCCGACAGGAAACTTGGCGATGGATCGACCCTGCCAATCGAACAACCTTCCATGCAGCTTCATTCCTTGGAAATCAGCCTGCTCGATCCCGAAACAAAAACCCGCCGCAGCTTTGTCAGCCAACAGGTTCCCCAATGGGCTTCTCACCCCTCCGGATAAGTCCCACCCCGCAGTGGCGTCGTACGGGATTCGATGAGTGCATCGATCGAAGGCAACATCCATCGATTGCTCCTTCCCACCGAACATCGGCACGTAGGCTTTCGGCCCACCAGTGTCCCAAACAGCCTGCCCCCCGGCCATCGCACCCATTTTCCAGGTCCACCCGGGATCCTTTTGGGTAGACCTCGCATGACAGCCCCGCTTCGAATCGGCCATAGAAGCTCAATGAATGGTTCGCGGCGTACCGACAGGAATCTTCTAAAGCGAGCGGGAAGCGGGCATGCCAACCGATGTGCGACGCTGGACTCAAGAAAACCGGACGGCTCACGCCGTTCCGCCAAAATTGCGTTGCCTCCTGCACGGCACAGATGCAACAGTTCGTAGCACGCTCCATTGCCCCAAAGTATTGTTGGATCGACCAGATTTCTGGCTTGCGAGACCGTTTTGTGAGCGAGTCCTTTGCGATCACGCAGACCGTCGAATGCCTCGACGGTCCGCTTTCCTTCGATCGGGGCGCAGGGATGGAATCAGGTCGCGCGGCATACCTGAAGAAAGCTCTCTTTCGACATCCATGCGCGTTAACTCGAATGGCCGATGCCAACGCACCTCGATACAACGCTTTGCATCCCAGCCCTCGCACGCGACGAACTGTCATCATCGTTCGATAGACCACCAGCTTTCCATGCCTCGTCTCTCCTCAGCAGCCGCCTGAAGAGCGCGACGCATCGCTCCACTTTCCATGCAAGAAAGATCGCTAGTCCTCTTGACCCAGTTGGTCGCATCGATGAAACTTCCGGTTCAGACGAGGAGCTCTATTGGATCCATGATCGACGGATTGATCTGGAGCCGTGGCCGGGGCTCCTCGTTTTTTTTATGCGCGTGGGGCGCGTCCGAACCCCCAGTGAAGGAACTGGCCTAAGAAGGATCTGGTCAAAAGAAGGATCTGGCTGGGCAAGGAGCAAGGTTCCAGTTGCCCGCCAGCGGTGCCGATGCCAGTCGGCGAAGTCCTTCGAGTTGATGGGAGTTAGAAACAACTAACGAGTTTCGTGATGGACCCTCTGCCGATCGAGGAAAGCGACATCCTGATGGAGGAAGCTGGCTGGCTGGTGCTCCACAAACCAGCCGGCCTGCTGACCCAGGCTGCGCCGGGGATTCCCAGTGTCCAAGTGGCGCTTGAATTGCTTTTGGCGCGACGCCCATCGGCTCCTCAACACCCTTTTGTTGGGCTGCCTCATCGCCTGGACCGTGGCACTTCTGGAGTTCTGCTGGTGGCTCGCAATGCCCGCACGCTACGACGCTTCGGCGACCAGTTTGCTCATCGCCTAGTCGAGAAAACCTATCTGGCGATGGTGGAAGGGGATGCGACGGGAAAAACCGGGCGATGGGAAGATCACGTCCGGAAGATTCCGGATCGGCCTGTGGGGGAGATCGTCACCGCCGATCATCCGGATGCGAAACTGGCGGTGCTGGAATCTCGGCTCTGCTGGACCGATCGATCGCGCAGCTTGATCGAGGTGCACCTGGAGACAGGGCGCATGCATCAGATCCGCATCCAGTGCGCTGCTCGCGGCTTGCCGGTCGTCGGTGACTGGTGCTACCAAGCCACCACTCGATTCGGCACTCCCGACTCCCAGGGCTTGTGGCAGCAACTGGCGTTGCATGCTTGGCGGCTGAGTTTTCGCCATCCGGGAAACGCCAAGATGATCACCGCTGAGGCCGGTCTCCCGACATCATGGCACGTATTTCCCGGCGATGCTCTTCGGCAACTGGGCGAATCCCAGTTACGATTGAGAGGTCCAAACTCCAGTCGCTGATCGTCGTCCAGGAATGGTCGCTTCGATAGTCCCTGATACAGGATGCGTCATGACCGATTTCGATTGGTCAACCCAGAAGATTCACTTCGTCACCGGCAAGCTCGCGCGATCCGCCCTCCAGCCGATCGTCGAAAGCCTGTCGGAACGATTTGGCTTTCGCTATACCATCCAAACGATGCCAATCACCGTCGCTGCGTTGATGACCGCCAAGTGGACGCTTCGGCACTTGGCGTTGCCTGAAGGAACGACGCGGATGATCCTCCCCGGCTATCTGGCTCCTGGCCTGGAGGAGATCCAGGCCCACTTGAATCAGAAAAAAATCGACTGTCACGTCGAGTGCGGACCGAAGGATCTACGAGAGCTCCCAAGACATTTCGGGGTCAAACAGACCGACCGCGCTGGCTATGGAGCGCATCGCATTGAGATCCTCGCCGAAATCAACCATGCCAATCGGCTGCCGGTGGTCGATCTGGTGAGGCAGGCCAGGCAATGGGTGGCCGAAGGAGCCGATCGCATCGACTTGGGATGTGATCCCGCAACCCAGTGGACGACCATCGGAGATGCCGTGAAACGACTTCGAAACGATGGGATCCGACTTTCCATCGATACCTTCGATCCTTGGGAAGCCGCAGAAGGGACGCGTGCGGGAGCCGATTTGGTACTGTCGGTCAACCGCAGCAACCGCCACATGGCGACCGACTGGGGCGCGGAGGTGGTGGTCGTTCCTGATATGGACCAACCTTGGCTGGAAAGCCTCATGGAAACAGCTCAGTTCCTTCAGGACAACCAAGTCCCATACCGGCTCGATCCAATCCTCGAACCGATTGGATGTGGTTTCGCCAAATCGCTCCATCGCTACTATGCGTTGAGGCAACATGCGCCCGATGTGGCGATGATGATGGGAATCGGCAACCTGACGGAACTGACCGATAGCGACTCGGCCGGCATCAATACGTTACTTCTGGGGTACTGCGAGGAACTTCAAGTCGGCAGCATCCTGACCACGCAGGTGATCCCTTGGGCGCAATCGTCTGTTCGCGAGTGCCATCTGGCGCGAAAACTGGTGCATTACGCAGTCGCTCATTCACTCCCCCCCAAACATCTGGAAGAGCGGCTGGTGATGCTGCGCGATCCAACGTGCAAGCATTATCCAGAAGGATGGTTTGAAGAACTGGCGGCAACGATTCAGGACCCCAATTACAGGATCTTTAGCGATGGAGTGGAACTGCACCTGGTTTCGGCTGGGATCCATGTGCAAGGTACCGACCCCATGGCGATCTTCGCTGAGTTGCACAAGACGCCGCGGGGGGCCCAGTTGACGGCTGGCCATGCATTTTATCTGGGGTTCGAGCTTGCCAAGGCGATGACCGCTTTGACCCTGGGCAAGAATTACGAACAGGACGAAGCCCTTCGATGGGGAATGCTGACGCGAGAAGAAGCGCATGCGCGACTGACATGGACGCGACAGCGACCAGATCCTCCCAGCAAGGCGACGGACGAAGGAAGCGAGAACTCTTGATGCCCACTCCCTGGATAGAAGAACTTGCTGGATCGATCGGAGTCGCCGAAGCGCTGGAACGGTTGTGGGACCAACCTTGGTGCTGCCTTTTGGAAAGCGCTTTGGCTCATCCTCAGCTAGGAAGGTACAGTTTTCTGGCGGTCGATCCATTCCATCTGTTTCGCGTCACGCGACCGCAGGCTGATCCCTTCGCCGAGCTGGCTGGATGGATGGAGCGATTCACGACCGACTCGGTTCCAGGGCTTCCTCCTTTTCAGGGTGGCGCTGCAGGCTATTTTGGTTACGAACTAGGACGATGTTTCGAACGAGTTCCGCGGGCTAGGCATGATGAGTTCGCGCTTCCATTGGCCGTCGTGGGGCTGTACGACTTGGTGGTCGCTTGGGATCACCTTCAGCATCGCGGTTGGGTCATCTCCCAGGGGTATCCTGAGTGCGATCCGCAGGCCAGGGCAGAGCGGGCTGCCAAGCGGGGCACTTGGCTCTGCGAGCGGTTGCGGGGGCCGGCCATGGCCAGACCTTTGCACCAATCCCACCTCCACGCCACCGCTCATGGACTGACCGCCCCCCAGTACCAGACGCGCCTGGGAGCCGCATGGCTTGGCAATTTCGATTCCTCGGGGTACCAAGCGGCTGTCGAGCAGGCTAGAGAAGCGATCTATTCGGGTGACATTTTTCAGGTGAATCTCTCGCAGCGATTGCTCCGTCGCTCTTTCTGCCACGCGGTCGATCTGTATCTGGAAATGCGTCGGGAGAATGCCGCCACGTTTGCTGGCTACTTCGATCTTGGGCCATCGCAGATCGTCAGCGCTTCGCCTGAACGATTCCTGCGGGTCGATCAGGGCTGGGTCGAAACGCGGCCGATCAAGGGAACCCGGCGTCGATCCAGCGACCCGCAGGTCGATGCCGCAGCTGCCACCGAACTGCTCAGCAGCGAGAAAGACCTCGCTGAAAATGTGATGATCGTCGATCTGCTTCGAAACGATCTTTCGCGAGTCTGTGAACCGGATAGCGTTCAGGTGGAACGGCTGTGTGGCCTGGAGAGCTATCCCTTTGTCCATCATCTGGTGAGCGTGGTGCAAGGCCGGCTTGCTGGCGACCTCACACCGATCGATCTCCTGGCCGCCTCGTTCCCAGGTGGCAGCATCACCGGGGCTCCAAAGATCCGCGCGATGGAGATCATCGCGGAATTGGAGCCGACGGCGAGAGGGGCTTACTGTGGATCGCTGGGATACTGGGGGTGGAACGGAACGGTCGACTGGAATATTCTGATTCGGACGATTACCGCCAGTCGAGGCTGGTGGCAGTTTCAGGTAGGAGGTGGCATCGTCGCCGATAGCCAAGCCGCCGCTGAAGAAGAAGAAACCTGGACCAAGGCAGCTGGATTGGTCCGCACCATCGAATCGTTGATGCGGCGAGCCGTCCGCTGAAACTCGCTTTCACCTGGGCTGAACTCTGCGATTGAGCAGCCCGCCTGACGAACCTCTTGCGTGAGAATATCGATGCCCTTCCTCTACGTCCTGCGCGGCAAAGAGTATGGCAAACACTGGTCGATCCCCGATGCCGGAGGAACCATCGGCCGTGGTGAAGAAAACGATCTGGTGCTGACAGATACGGAAGTGTCTCGCAACCATGCCCGCATCCGCCCTCGGGAACAAGGATGGATCCTGGAGGATCTCCGAAGCAGCAACGGGAGCTTCGTCAACGGACAGCGATGCGATCAGCGGAAACTGGATCATGGAGACCGCATTCAATTGGGACAGACGTTGCTGATTTTCACCACCTCAGCTCGACTCTCACCTGCCCATCATTCCACCTTCAGTGACGATCGTCAGATCCGCATCACCAGTGAGTCCGCCGCAGCGGAGCTTTCTCAGATCCGAAGCAGCTTGGCTCCATTCGATCCGGCTCCCCGGCCCGTCGGCCTGGATCCAGCAAACCCCCATCCGTCCGCATCTGCCCAGCGAACCACACGCGCTGCTGGAAATCCATGGGAGGTGATGTACCACACCGCGATCGCCGTCAGTCGAACGATCGACATCGATAAGCTGCTGGAGCAGATCCTTGGCCTGATTTTCGATTCCATTGAATGCGACCGTGGCTGCATCATGCTGACGGAATCCGACCATCGCACCCTTCGCCCCGCCTGCCGCAGAGATCGGGTCGAAGGCAGCCGTTCAGGCCCCCTCGAAATCAGTCGAACGATCCTCGATCACGTCATGGAACATCAGGAAGGCGTGCTGACCAGCAACGCCAACACCGATTCACGATGGGAGTCATCGGCCAGCATCCAGAGAATCGGGATCCGCGAAGCCATCTGCGTCCCCATGCAGGGACGCTACGGCACCGTCGGGGTGCTTTACATCGATACTTCCATTTCGCCAGGCGATTACATCGCGGAACCTGCCGCTAACCGCTTCACCGAAGAACATCTGCGGATGATGATCGCCATCGGCCATCAGGCTGCCCTGGCCATCGAAGATACCGCCTACTATCGCGGGATGCTGCAGGCCGAGCGATTGGCGGCCATGGGCCAGACGATCGCCACCATTTCCCACCATGTCAAAAACATTCTTCAGGGGATTCGAGGAGGCTGCTACCTTGTCGAGGAGGCGAGGAAGAAGAAAGACTGGCAACTTCTGGATCGTGGATGGAGCATCGTCGATCGCAATCAGGATCGAATCGCCAATCTGGTCCTCGATATGCTCACGCTCACCAAGGATCGACAACCCCAGTGGCGCATGGCAGACCCTAGATTAACCATCGCTGAAGTCGTCGACCTCATCCAGCTGCGCGCAGGTCAAGCGTCGGTCGAACTTCTCTGGTCGCCACCAGACCCCTTTCCGCTGGTCGCCTGCGATCCCGAATCGCTGCATCAAGCCATTCTGAATCTACTGCTCAATGCGATCGACGCTTGCAGCGCACCTGGCGGTGATCTAGAACCCGCGACTCCAGCCAAAAGGTCGGTGCGGATCGAACTTCATTTGCTGCCAGCCGATGCAAGCCAGCAGATCGCGATCGATGTCAGCGACAATGGCCCCGGGATCCCCAGCGAACAGCAAGCGAAACTCTTTTCGCTCTTCGAATCATCCAAAGGAGCTCGGGGAACAGGGCTTGGCTTGGCCGCTTGTCGGAAAATCCTGCGCGAGCATGGGGGGGATGCCCAGCTGCTAGAGAGCAGCCCCAGTGGGACTCGCTTCAGGCTTCACTGGCCCCTGCGCGATCGATCCGCGCTACCCAACTACGATGCACCTCCCCTCCCGACCCGATTTTCCGGTTGACTTACCCGCCCCCTGTCCGGGGTCTCTGCGGAGAATTGCAGAAGAACTGCACGGAATGGCACAAGCCACGGCCACTCATGCGAAGACGAGGCAACACGCCTTCCCTGGGGAATACCCATCAACTCCTCACCCAACCAGCGATTCCACGCCGAATACCCCTCTTTGGAACGTGAAATGCTGTGGCCCACTCCACGCGGCCCCTATAGGATGGATGGGATGGATGGAACGATGATGCAACATGCCTCACCCTTTTCGATTTTGATTGTCGACGACGAACAGAATATCCGGTCGGGGCTCGCCAAAGGGCTGCTCTCCGAAGCCACGGTGATCGACATCGCAGCCAGTGGTGAGGAAGCCCTGACGAAGTTTCAACTGACAGGCCACCCCCTGGTCATCGTCGATGTGCGACTCAACGGCAGTATGTCTGGAATCGATCTGCTCAAACGCATCCTCGTCATGCGGCCGCAGACTTCGGTGATCGTCATCACCGCCCACGGATCGGTGGAAATGGTCGTCGATGCCATGCGAAGCGGTGCATTCGACTTCATCCTCAAGCCGGTCGATCTGAACTTGGTTCGGCAACAGGTCCGCCGCGCCCGAGAGCACTACGAACTTCGAATCGAGAATCATTCGCTCAAGCACCAATTGGCCGATACAGGGAAGCTCTCCAGCATCATCGCCGCAGGTGCTGCGATGCAGGAGGTATTCCGGCAGATTCGACAGGTCGCGGCCACCGACGCGACGGTGATGATCCACGGGGAAAGCGGGACTGGAAAGGAATTGATCGCCAGAGCTCTCCACGATCTCAGCGACCGATGCGCTGGACCTTTTGTCGCCATCAACATCGGCGCATTGCCAGAGTCCCTGCTGGAGAGCGAGATGTTTGGGCACGAGAAAGGGGCATTCACCGGAGCGACTCGCCAAAAGCCAGGGTGTTTTGAACAGGCTGCCTCAGGCACCCTATTTCTCGACGAGATCACCGAGATGTCGTCCAAAAGCCAAGTCGACCTGCTGCGCGTCCTGGAGATGAATGAGTTCACTCGCGTTGGCGGCGAAGAGAAGCTCAAGTCGGATGCCAGAATCATCTCCGCAACCAATCGCGATACACAGGAATTGATCGAGGAAGGAACCTTTCGAGAAGACCTCTTTTACCGCCTGAATATCATTCCCATCCACGTCCCACCACTGCGAAGTCGCCGCGAAGACATCCCGCTATTGGTCGAGCACTTTTTGGAATTTTTCTGCGTCAGGCACAAACGACTCCAGAAAAACTTGACCGACGAGGCGATGCAAGCCCTGGTGGCCGCTGATTGGCCCGGCAATGTCCGCCAACTCAGAAATGTGGTGGAACGGATGGTGATCACCGTTTCTGAGGACACCATCCAGAAAAGCCAATTACCCGCCGAAGTTCGAATCGATCCGCGGGCTGCGACGAGAATCGCTGGGTCGCTTGCGGAAGCTGTCGAAGAGTGCGAAAAACTAACGATCCAAACGGTGCTCCAGTCCTGCAATTTCCACCGTGAAAAGACCGCCAAAGCACTAGGGATCAGCGTCCGAACACTTCACTACAAAATGAGTCGCTATGGGCTGCATTGATACCGGCCGATATGGAAAAGCTGCCTAAAGCCCATTTAGCTCATTCCCAACATGCCTGCGCGCCTCTTCGATCGCCTGCTGCTTCTCCATCGCACACTCTTCCAGTGGCCTCTGAGCGGCAGGAGCTGTGCGACTTGCACGCACCATCAGAATGCTCGGAGGCCAGCATGGCTGTCAAAAGCGATAAGACAAGTGAAGGACGGATCATGGCGGAAGCTCCCTATCCCTACCCCTGCGAATGGCACCAACCCCATGACCTTCATGGAATCCCTGTGCGCCGCATCGCCAAAACCAACCGTCGCAAATTCCATGCCGCGTCGCGAAATCGCATCGAGAGCATCCAAAGGCGGGCTAAAATCAAAAGAGTTTCCTTTTATCGATGCAAACCGGTGCACTCTGCTGCCAGCTCTTGCAGCCGGTGATTCGATGCCGTTCCCCGCCAAGGTAAGCAGCCTCCCATGACGTGTGTCACACCCTTCGGCCATCAGCCAGCCTCCCCGCCCGTCTTGGCGCTGCCAGCAGCCTGCACTCCGATGGAAGCGGAGCTACCAGCCGATCGGCTCACCCTCTCCATCCTTGCGATCCTCTCAGTAACAGGCCATCGCTGATGGGGCCACGCAAACCAATCGCGGGGATCAACCCATCCTTGATCGCCCTCGCTTCGCTCAGCCTGATCTCCCTGTTTGCGACAATCTGGGTTCTGGTGAATGTGCGCCATGAACTGGAAATCGTCTCCCGGCTGATCGGTCACCTCCAAGGATCCGATCTCGAGTTTGCGAATGAACTGTCGAGCGAACTGGGGGTCCAGCGCAGCCTTTCGATCCTTCTGATACTCAACACCATCGCTACTTCGATCGCATTCTGGATTATGTCGCGTGCCTATCTCAGCAGTGAGCGAAATCTGGAGGAAGCGAAAGTTCTCTCGGCGGACATTCTGGAAAGCATGGATATCGGTGTGATCACCACCGACAATCAGGGGAATGTCTCCAGCATCAATACAGTCGGCAGACAGCTGATGGCGATGAGCGGCCCTGATACCAACGCATCGATGGCTGCTGGAGACACTGGCGGCCAATTCCTGGCCGAGGTCTACCAAGATGCTTGCCGATGGATTTCCCATCCTCGCGATCAGGAGTATCGCATCGACTGCAATGGACAGCGGAGGATTTTGCGAGCCAGTGGGACGATGTTGAAAAATCGCGACCAGGAACAAATCGGGATGGTGATCCAGGTCCGAGACGTGACCGATCGTGTCCTGATCGAAGAACGTTTGCGGCGGATGGAACGCCACATGGGACTCGGCTCACTTGCTGCGGGCCTGCAACATGAGATCAAAAATCCCCTGAACGCGCTCTCGTTGCACATCCAACTTCTAGGCGAACGACTCCAGCGGGAGCCAGAGGATCCCGAAATCAGCGAAATGCTCGATATCCTCTACACAGAAGTCAAAAGGATCGCAGCAGTGCTGGATGGCTTTCAAAACTATGCATCGATCCACGAGATCGGTAGGAGTTCCGTCGATGTCGCTTCGCTGATCGATAAGCTGATCCGTCTGCTGCGTCCGGAAGCTGAGCAGAAAAAAATCTCTCTGGAGTTTCAGGCACCTCCTTCGCTACCTCTGCTCATCCAAGCCGACCCCGCTCAACTCGAACAAGTACTGCTCAACCTCACGCTCAACGCGATGGCCGCCATGCCAAGCGGTGGGACTGTCCGATTTGCCGTGTCGATCGAGCCTCAGTCCATTCGGCTAGATATCAGCGACACCGGCTACGGCATCCCCCCCGAAATCCAGTCGCGCATTTTCGACCCCTACTTCACCACACGAAGTGACGGCACCGGTATGGGTCTGGCTCTATGCGAAAAGATCGTGCGTCAACATGATGGAAGAATCGACTTCCAATCCTCCACATCGGGCACGACGTTCTCTATCCATCTCCCCAAAAACAACGGCCTCTCGCACATGCCCGACCAGTAATTTCTTGCACTCTTTCTGCAACGGCTTGCACCCCCCCGACTAAATGCCGCTCGCGTTTGAATCCAATCGCCGAAAAACTCTTTTTTTTCATTCCTGTGGTCCACTCGTGCCGATTGCTCACCCGGAAGCGACAGCATCGCACGGCTCACCAACCTCTCCTCTTTCGACCCAACGGGAAAGTAAAGAACCACGCCTGCAGCTTGGCGCGTGATTTGCATCCTGGGGTAGCGATTCGAAAGCGGGGCTAAACCTCTTTCGATTGCCTCGATTCCCTGAAATCGAACCGATGCGGTGCATTGGAGGAAGACATTCTGACCGTTATGAAACATGCATGGATCGTTTATGGCTTGTTGGTTCTTGGCTCCCTTACCAATTTGGCGTGTGACCAACTGTCCCCCCCCGGGTCTAGTCTGGCTCACTCCTCGCCGGCGCCGGAAACCGGCGGGTCGAAGCATGAGGAGGAGCATGAGCACGCCGAGGGACATCACCCACACCGAATCATCGTTACCCGACCAGTGGCCCAGGATGTGACCAGCACCCACAACTATGTTTGCCAGATTCGCTCCTGTCGACACATCGAGTTGCGAGCTCTGGAGAATGGTTATCTGGAAGAGATTCCGGTCAAGGAAGGACAAACCGTCCAGCAGGGAGAAACTGTTTTCAAGGTCCTCCCCACTCTCTACCAAGCAAGGCTGGAGGCGGAACAGGCGGAAGCGGCTCTTGTGCAACTGGAGTACAACAACGCCAAGCGACTGATGCAGCAGAATGTCGTCTCGCCGCAGGAAGTCGCCATCGCAGAGGCGAAACTGGCCAAGGCGACCGCCAAGGTCAAGCTGTCGCAAGCCGAACTGAATTTCGCGACGGTCACGGCACCATTCCCCGGCATCATCGATCGACTGCTTTGTCAGAAAGGAAGCCTTGTGGCTGAAGGGGATGTTCTGACCACCCTTTCGGACAACAGCGTGATGTGGGTCTATTTCAACGTACCAGAGGCAAGGTATCTGGAATACAAGTCGCAACTCGATGTGAACGACCCGAATCTCCAAGTCCAGTTGATGCTCGCAGATCACTCTCTGTTCCCGCAGCCCGGCAAGATCGGGGCGATCGAAGCCGACTTCAACGTGGAAACAGGGAATATCGCTTTTCGCGCCGACTTCCCCAATCCCGATCGTCTACTCCGCAATGGTCAGACAGGGAAAATCTTGATTCGGCGAGCCATCAAGGATGCGATCGTCATACCGCAGCGCGCAAGTTTTGAGATTTTGGCGGAACGGTATGTCTATGTGGTCGACGAAGAAGGGGTTGTACAGCAACGCCGCATCGAGATCGGTCTGGAGCTAGAGGACCTGTTTGTGGTCAAACGAGGGATCGAACTAGGCGACAAGATCATCTTTGAAGGAATTCGCCAGGTGCGTGATGGAGACAGGATTGAATTCGACTTCCAACAGCCGGAGGAAATCCTCTCCCATTTGAAGAACCAAGCCCAATAGAAGCCCTCATTCATGTTTGCCAAGTTTCTGCATCGGCCCGCTTTGGCGATCGTCATCTCGCTGCTCATCCTTTTCATGGGCAGCTTGGCGATCACGACTCTGCCGATTTCCCAGTTTCCCTCGGTAGCGCCCCCCAGCGTTGTCGTTTCTGTGTCGTATCCTGGAGCCAGTGCGGAAATTCTGGTCAATTCCGTCCTGGTGATTCTCGAGCAGGCGATCAATGGCGTTCAGGATATGCGCTACATGATCGGAGATGCCACCAGTGCTGGCGAAGGGACGATCCAGATCATCTTCGAGCCAGGGACAGATCCGAATGTGGCAGTCTTGAATGTCAACAATCGCATTCAGGCGGTCAAGAATAACCTTCCACCGATTGTGGAACGGGAAGGCATCATCGTCATGCAGAACATGTCGAGCATGCTGATGTACGTCAACGTTTTCAGTACCGACCCCAATGTCGACCAAAACTTTCTCTACAACTTCGCCTCCGTCAATCTCCTTCCTGAGATCAAACGCATCCAGGGAGTTGGCCGCGCGAATATCCTCGGAAACCGCGCCTACGCAATGCGAGTGGAACTGAATCTAGAGCGACTGAGAGCCTACAATTTGTCGGCCGATGATGTGATGAAGGCGATTGCCGAACAGAGCATGATCGGTTCACCGGGACGCCTGGGACAGGCCACGGGGCGTACTTCTCAGACAGTCGAATACGTTCTGACCTGGGTTGGCAGATACAACAGGCCTGAGCAGTACGAAGACATCATCCTCAAGGCGAATGAAAAGGGAGAAATACTCCGAATCAAGGACGTTGCGACCGTCTCCCTTGGATCCTCTTTCTACGATCTGTATTCCGATATCGACGGCTACCCTTCTGCGGCGATTGTCCTCAAGCAGACACCGGGATCGAATGCGACGGTGGTGATCGAGGAAGTGAAGAAGAAGCTAGAGGAGATCAAGAAAGACGTTTTCCCACCCGGAATGGACTACGAAGTCAGCTACGATGTCTCCAAGTTCCTGGAAGCCTCAATCGAGAAGGTGCTCCACACGCTCTTCGAAGCCTTCATCCTCGTTTCGCTTGTCGTCTTCCTCTTCCTCGGAGACTTCCGAAGCACCCTGATCCCGACGATCGCGGTTCCGGTCTCCCTGATCGGAACGTTCTTTTTCCTGCTGATGTTCGGGATGTCGATCAATCTGATCACTCTTTTCGCGTTGGTGCTGGCGATTGGCGTCGTGGTCGATGATGCCATCGTCGTCGTGGAAGCGGTGCATGCGAAGATGCATGAAAAACATCTTTCTCCTTATGCAGCCACCAAAGAGGTGATTCATGAAATCGCGGGAGCCATCATTGCGATCACCTTGGTGATGACGTCGGTGTTCATCCCAGTCACCTTCATGACCGGCCCCGTCGGCGTCTTCTATCGTCAATTCGGATTGACGATGGCGATGTCGATCATCCTGTCGGGGGTGGTCGCATTGACGTTGACGCCGGTCCTGTGCGCCATGCTGCTCAAGCCGCACGGTCATCGGGATCGCAACGAGGGGGCCGTTCCGGCGATGTTTCGAGCGATCGGGCGATTGCTTTGGCAATGGACTGGGCGACTGTCGTACCCGATTCGCTACCTGCTGACGATCCTGCTGGCAGCCGCCGGCGGCTATGGAATCTATCGCCTGCTCCAAAACGAAACGGTGGTGCACCTAGTCAGCGAGCAGATTGCGCTGTCCGAATCCCGCATTCTCGCTTTCGCAGCCGCCGCCTCGGTTTTCCTCGCGATGACCGTCCGATCCTGGTTTTCCGGCAGCACCGAAGGGGAGAAAATGGTCGCCGGGCCGCTCGGTCTCTTCATCAAGGCGTTCGATCGAGGCGTGGAGTGGGTCACTCGTCTTTACGCGGCCATCCTGTGCCGCATCATCAAACTGCGGTTCCTGACGCTGCTGCTGATCGGGCTGTTCGGCTTCGGTATCTACTGGGTGATCAATATCCTTCCCTCGGGTTTCATTCCATTGGAAGACCAGGGCATCATCTACGGCATCATCCAAACCCCACCAGGATCGACGCTGGAATACACCAACGCGAAGTCGCACGAACTCCAGGCGATCTGCAAAGAGTTCGATGAAATCACCTCCGTCTCGTCGCTCGCAGGCTACGAAGTGCTTACCGAAGGCCGTGGCTCCAATGCGGGTACCTGCATCATCAATCTGAAACCCTGGTCCGAACGAAAGCTCACATCGAAAGAGCTGATTTTGGCATTGGAAGAGAAGGGGACTCAGATCGCCAATGTGAAACTGGAGTTCTTCGAGCCACCTGCAGTGCCAGGCTTCGGAGCCGCTGGAGGGTTCTCCGTCAACCTTCTGGATAAAACCAATACGGGCGACTACAAGGCTCTAAGGGAAGTCACCGACACCTTCATGGAAGCGCTCGGCAAACGCAAAGAAGTCAAAGGGCTGTTCACGTTCTTTGCTGGCAACTACCCCCAATACGAAATCGTCATCGACAACGATATCGCCATGCAGAAAGGGGTCTCGATCGCCGATGCCATGGAGAACCTGTCGATCGTGATCGGCAGTACCTGGGAGCAAGGATTCGTTCGCTTCGGACAGTTCTTCAAAGTCTATGTCCAGGCAGCGCCGGAATTTCGCCGCTACCCCGAAGATCTAAATGAAATGTTTGTCAAGAACGACAAAGGCGACATGGTCCCTTACTCTTCCTTCATGACGCTGAAAAAGAAACAAGGGCTAAATGAAATCAGTCGATACAATCTCTACCCGACCGCTCCCATTCAGGGCGCCCCAGCGCCCGGGTACAGCAGCGGCCAGGCAATTGCTGCCATTAAAGAAGTCGCGGCGAAGACCCTGCCCTATGGATACGACATCGACTGGCAGGGACTTTCCTTTGACGAGGCAAAGAAAGGGAATACGGCGGTCTATATTTTCCTGATCGTGATCGTCTTTGTGTACTTGGTGCTGGTCGGACAATACGAAAGCTTCCTGCTTCCCCTGGCGGTCATCACCTCCCTTCCCGTTGGCATCTTCGGTTCTTTTCTCTTTCTGAAATCGATGGGGCTTGCCAATGATGTCTATTGCCAAATCGGCTTGGTGATGCTGGTGGGGCTCCTGGGGAAAAATGCGATTTTGATCATTGAGTTCGCGGTGCAGCGTCGCCACGAGGGTTCGAGCATTTTTGATGCTGGAATCGAAGGAGGAAAGCTTCGATTCCGGCCCATTGTGATGACGTCATTTGCTTTTATCGCAGGACTGATACCTCTGGTTCGAGCGACCGGTCCAGGGGCAATCGGAAACAGGACGATCGGTACGACGGCGGTCGGGGGGATGCTGATCGGCACGGTGATTGGCGTGCTGGTCATCCCGGGACTCTACTACTTCTTCGGCAAGGTGGCCGATGGACGGAAGTTAATCAAGGATGAACACGATGAACCTCTCAGCGAACTGCTGGAACGCACAGAGTAGAAATCGATCGCTGAAAGCAGCCGTGGGCACATGCATTCTGCTTGCATTTCCAGGATGCAAAATTCCACAACTCTGCTGCCCAGCCCCCTTTCGACCGCTGCCCGAAGCGTACGATAAGAACAACGATCCTAAGCAGGGTGTCATCGGATCAGAAAACTCCGCTCAACTTGGTTGGGCTCAATTCTTCAACGATCCCACTCTCAACAGCCTGATCGCGGAGTCGCTGCAGGGGAACCAGGAACTAAAAATCCTCGCCCAGGAAATCCGTATCGCCAACAATGAAATCCTTGCCCGGCGAGGATCCCTGTTCCCCTTTGTTTCCCTTGGCACGCGAGCGGGGATTGAGAAATCGAGCCGATTCACTCGCAATGGAGCGGTTGAGGAATCGCTAGAAGCTGCACCTGGTAAGGGATTCCCCGATCCACTCCCTGACTTCCTCGTCGCTGCCGATGTCTCGTGGGAAATCGACATCTGGCGGAAGCTTCGCAATGCCAGGGACGCTGCGACCCTTCGCTATCTGGGAACCACATCTGGTCGGAATTACGTCGTCACTCGACTGGTCTCGGAGCTTGCAGAAAACTACTACGAACTGCTCGCCCTCGACAACCAACTGCTGACCCTCCAGAAGACGATTGAGATTCAGACAAAGAGCCTGGAGACAGCCCAGGCACTCAAGGATGCTGCGCGAGGCACGGAGCTTGCCGTTCAGAGATTCCAGGCGGAGGTCCAGAAGAACAAGAGCCTGATTCTTCTCATCCAGCAGCAGATCGTCGAAGCGGAGAACCGAATCAACTTTATCGCGGGACGTTTTCCTCAGCCTGTGGAGCGGCCCTCGGTGGAGTTTCTAGATCTCTCACTCAATTCGCTGAACTTAGGGATCCCTTCCCAGCAATTGCTGTTTCGAGCCGACATTCAGCAGGCCGAGCGAGAGGTGGCTGCGGCGGGGCTGGATGTCCGCGTCGCCCGAGCCCAGTTTTTTCCATCGCTGGTACTGACTGCCGGGGTGGGATACCAAGCTTTCAACACGAAGTATCTCTTTTCCAGCCCCGAATCGCTGATCTATGGAGCGGCAGGGGGGCTGGTTGGGCCGTTGATCAATCGAGCCGCCATCAAGGCGGATTACATGAACGCCAACGCCCGGCAGCTACAGGCCATCTACGATTACCAACAGACCGTTCTGACGGCTCATATCGAGGTCGTCAACCATCTTTCGACCGTTGAGAACTTTGGGAAGAGCATCGAGGTGAAACGCCGGCAATTGGAATCGCTGGAAGCATCCGTCGACAATGCGACCAAGCTATTCCAAAATGCGAGGGGAGAGTACATCGACGTCCTCCTCTCGCAGCGAGATCTGATGGAAGCGAGAATGGACTTGATCGAGACCAAGCAGAAGCAACTGGCTGCTGTGATCAGCGCCTATCAGGCACTCGGTGGCGGCGGCAATGCTGGGGATTTTTTGATCGACGATGTCGAATATCTCGATCTGATCCCACAGGAAGAGGCGATCGAGCGGGAGTTGCAAGAAGCGATGGATTCCTCCTCGGCCAGCCCCACAGCAACTCCCCCTGCTCAGTTGGAACAACCTGTGGAAATCAATTCTGGTGCCACGACGGCACTTCCACTTCCCGCCGGAAAATCACTCCGATGGATCGCTTGGCGGAATCAAAATCCATCAGCCAAAGACGCCACCGGGACGTGATCGAACCGTCAGCCGATTTTGGGGGAGTTCACGAGCAAAGCATCATGGCGGCCAGAGTCGCGTAGTCGAACGAGCGACCTGTCGATGACTGGATCGATCGGCTCACACATCCAGTCGTTTCGCGCGGCTTCCGATATGGGGCTGGAACAGCGTTCTCTGGTCATGCTCCATCTGCTCGACTGCGCCCACGGCCATCTCGTACAGCCACCGCTGCGCTCGGACCGGCGACTGTTCGTCCTGTGGCGCCCTGCGTCGGTAGCTTCCGTCGGCTTGAAGCAGCCAGCTGTTCTGGTTATCCCGGAAGTAGGTATCGAGAATCGACAGCAGCTTACGCCGGCAGGGAGCATCCTCAATGGGCACCAGCAGTTCCACGCGTCGATCGAGGTTGCGCGGCATCCAGTCCGCGCTGCTGATGAACGCGAGGTCATCACCTCCATGATGGAAGTGGAGGATTCGGGCATGCTCCAGGAATCGATCGACGATGCTCACCACCTGGATATTCTCGCTGAGCCCGGCCACCCCAGGCCTCAGGCAGCAGACGCCTCGTACATTCAGCCGCACATTCACACCGGCCTTGCTGGCCCGGTAGAGAGCCGCGATCATCTCCGGATCGACCAGCGCATTGAGCTTGGCCGTGATGTGAGCTCGCTGTCCTTGTTTCCGCCGGCTGGTTTCTCCATCGATCAAAGCAATCAGCTTCTTGCGAAGGCCGATCGGTGCCGCATCGATTTGCCGATAGCTCTGCGGTTGGCTGAATCCAGTGATCGCATTGAAGAACGAACTGGCATCAGCTCCCCATTCATCTCGACAGGTCAGGTAGCTGATGTCGCTATAGAGCCTTGCAGTCGATTCGTTGTAGTTTCCGGTCCCAAAGTGGACATACCTCTGGATTCCATGCGGTTCCCGCCTGACGACGATGCATACTTTGGCATGCGTCTTCAGCCCTCGCACCCCGTAGATCACCTGAACCCCGGCTTGCTCCAACTCCTTCGCCCACTCGATGTTGCGCGCCTCATCGAATCGGGCTTTGAGTTCCACGATGACCGTTACATACTTCCCTCGCTCGGCCGCTCGCTTGAGCGCTGCGACAATCGCACTGCGCCGTCCTGTGCGGTAGAGAATTTGCTTGATCGCCAGCACATCGGGATCCAACGACGCCTCTTCGATCAGGCGCACCACAGGTTCATAGCTTTCGTAGGGATGGCAAAGCAGAAGATCCTGGCGACTGATGTTGTCGAACATTTTCTCTGCGGGATCGATATTCGGGGATGGCTGAGGCAGCCAGGCAGGATCTCGTAGCGAAGGAAAGCCATCGGTCTCAGTCAAAGAAAGCATCGATGACAGGTCGATCGGTCCGGGGATACGAAACACCTCGCGCTGTCCAAGCCCCAATGAATGAGCCAAGAACTGGGCGGTAACCTCAGAAGCCTGCGGGGAGATCTCTAGACGAATTGAGTCAGCAACTCTTCGCTGCAGCAGCACTTGCTCCATGCCGCTCATCAAGTCCGCCGCTCCATCATCCCTAAGGCTGATGTCCAGGTTGCGGGTGATACGGCAAACCGACCACTCCAGCACCGTCATCCCTGGGAAAAATCGGTCGACACAATGACCGACTAGATCCTCCAGCAGGACATAGCTGTACTTGCTGTCCGAGGGGAGCGTGATGAAACGCGGAGTCGATTTGCCCAACGGAATCATCGCGAAGCGATGGGGGGGATCGAGCGCTCCGTCTTCCAGGCGCACCACCAGATAGAGCCCAAGGTTTTGGAGCAGCGGGAATGGATTCTCCGGTTCGATCGCCATCGGCGAGAGAACCGGAAAGATCTCCTCCCGAAAAATCCTTTCGATTGCCTCCAGCTGTCGCGTACTGATTCCCTCCAGACGAACCCGTTCCATCCCCTCACTCTGGAGCGCCGGCTCCAAGTCCTCGCTCAGGCATCGATACTGCGATTCAACCATCGACACGACTCTTCGGTGAATCGCCTCCAGTTGCTGGGTCGGGGATGGTCCTGCCGGATCACTAGGCCCGACTCGCTCATTCTCCTGCAGCTGCAGGCCCCCCACCCGCACCATGAAGAACTCGTCCAGGTTCGATCCGGTGATTGCCAGAAATTTCAGACGCTCCAGCAACGGTACCTTGGGATTCCGGGCCTGATCCAGCACCCGCTGATTGAATTCCAGCCAACTCAATTCGCGGTTCAATAGCTGGAGATCGGTCTGACTCATGATGTTTCCATTCCAACGACGAATCCCACACCCCGTAGCGGTTTCCGGGCATTTTGCGGGGTCTTACAGGTCCCACCTCGGACCGCATTGAAGCACATTTTCCCCGGGACTCCAACCTCAACTGGCCCAGGAACGAAGTACCGAATTGACCCGGTCATCGTGAGCCAGAAATGGTTCTTCGTAGGATCCCGGCTGTTGAAAAGCCATTAAGTCTTCAGAAAAAGAAGCAACCATCCAACAACGGACGGCCCGCATGCTGGAATTTCGATCAGCCTGCCTTACCGGTTTCGGCCCACGTTCCCGCCAACCACTCCACCTTTCCCGGCGTCTCTCCAGCCAGCCCAAGACCAAGAAGATCCGGCAAGACAACCTTTGGGGAACCATAAAGACGGTGCAAGTGCCTCCGAACTTCCTCAATCCATGCTTCAGCCTTTTTACGGCTATCATTTGGTTGGTCGCCCCGAAACAATTCCGACTCGGGAAATCCAACGAGTACCAGCCCCTCGATGGGCCAATTTGCGATGGCATGCTGAATCCATCTGGAGACATCTAAGTCAGGCTGACTGTCGCTGATACGCACTTCGCAGACCTTTCGCGACGGAACTCCAAGCCACCACGCCATTCTGTTGGGTGCATCGGTATGGGTGATGACCAGCCACTGGGGCTCCTCATTATCTGGCGAATTCAGCGTTCGCGAATCAATCGTGGATGGCTTGGAAGAGTCATTGGCTGATTCTTTCGTTCTCGATTGAAAGGAAGCGGGCATCCCCATCCAAGACACGCGAATCGAACGCAGTATTGCTGTCTGGGAATCGAATTCCTGCAGCATCGCAAGCATCTCGCTATCGATGTACTCCGTCTGCCGTCCGTCGACCTCTAAGACGGCACCCTCCGGAACTCGTTCCAACGCCCCTCTCAGCGAGGCTCGACTCAGAAAAGTCAGGGGATTACCCAAACGCAGACAATAGACTGGCCCTGTCTTTCGATCCTCACATTCGATTCTCCATGGCCGAAGAAGGCTCTGGTAGAAGATCCCAATCAGACTGACCAAAAGACCGATCAGCGTCCCGATCATCAAATCGGTAAATACAATCGCGAACAAGGTGATCAGAAATGGAAGAAACTGCCCAAAGCCAAGCCGCCACTGCTGGAGGAACAGGCGGGGGCTGACCAGTTTCCAACCAGTAAGAATCAGAATTGCGGCCAGTGCAGAAAGAGGGATCTGGTTGAGCAGTCCAGGAAGAAAAAAAATGCAAATCAGAAGGTAGACTCCATGCAGGACGGCTGATCCTTGATTCAGCCCCCCTGCATGAACATTCACAGAGCTGCGGACAATTACCGAAGTCATCGGAAGCCCGCCGATCAGACCGGAAAGGGAATTGCCAACTCCCTGCGCCAGCAACTCGCGATTCGGAGGGGAACGCCGTCTCTTCGGGTCCAACTTGTCCACTGCTTCCAGATTCAGCAATGTCTCCAGGCTGGCTACGAGCGCCAAACTCAGTCCTGCCCACCAAACGTCCCCCCGGTTCCAAGCGCTCCAATCGGGAGCTTGAAAGAAGCTGATGAATTCCATCAGCCCGCTGGCTGCCGGAACCTGAACCAGGTGATTTCCTTCGACTTTCCACTGTCCTCCTAGGGAGGACAGTGCCACCTGCAGTGCCATCCCCAGCAAGACCACCACCAGAGGTCCAGGAACCAATGACTTTTTCAGCCTGGGGGTCTTATCCCAGGCAATGAGAAACAGGACAGATGCGACACCGATCAGCATAGCCCCTGAATGCCACTCTCCCTGAAACAGCGTGGCAAGCTCAGAAAAGGTATTATGCTGATCCGGTTGCTGGAAGCTCATTTCCCCTTCAGGATCCGCGTCGTGTCCGACCAGATGCGGAATCTGCTTGAGAATCAGAATGGCCCCGATGGCAGCCAGCAGCCCTTTGATTACCGAGTCAGGGACGAAGGCAGCGATGCCTCCCGCTCGCACCAATCCCAGAACGATTTGAATCCCGCCGGCAACGAGGACTGCAAGCAGGAAAACATTGAAAGACTTCAACTGGGAAATCTGCGCCGCAACGATCGCCGTCAGACCAGCCGCTGGCCCACTGACACTCAATGGTGATCCGCTCAACGCACCAACCACTACGCCACCAACTATTCCGGATATCAAACCCGCAAATTCCGGCGCTCCCGAGGCCATGGCGATTCCGAGGCACAGTGGCAAAGCAACCAAGGCCACGACCAGCCCCGAAATAGCATTACGACCGAACTCTCTCCATGTTGAAGCCATCCCCAAGTCCCCTCAAATCCATTGAAATTGCATTGAGGGTGTAAGAAAACGAAACACCCCAGTTCAAAGAAGAACAACACCGATGGGACTGATACCAAACTCAGCCGCCCAATGGCATTCGGTCCGGTAGCGGACCGAATCGAGAGCGTCAGGAATGACGGACCGGCATCGGGGATGTAGCAATGGCTACATCTTCCAAATCGGTAAATGCCGAGCAGCTCTGATCAAACTGCTTGATAACGCCGGTCCCAATGTCGTAGTACCATCCGTAGACGTGGAGTGTTCCTGCAGAAATTCCCGCTGCGACGCATGGATGGGTGCTTAGATGATTCAACTGCACCAGTACATTTTCCTCTGTAGCTGCCCGCACACGCTCCAGTCCTTCCTTCTGTTTATGCTTGATCTGCATGATCTTCCGAGTCGCTTCGGCATGCTGGAACCAAGTCTTCAGTCCCAACATGTCGTCAGGTACCTTACCATCCAGTAGAGCTTTCATTGCACCGCACTGCGAATGACCGCAAACGATGATATGCTTGACCGCCAATACCGACACCGCATACTCGATAGTCGCCACCTCACCACCCAAGGAGGCGCCAAAAGGCGGAATCAGGTTCCCAGCGTTTCGAATCTGAAACAATTCGCCTGGTTCCGTACGCGTTATGATATTCGGGAGCACACGGGAATCAGAACAAGTAATAAACAACGCTCGTGGCTTCTGTTGCTTGGTCGCGAGCAGTTCATAAAATTGCTTGTTTTTTGGGAAATCCTGTGTTCGAAATTCGTGAACGCCTTGAAGTATTTTTTCCATGAGTCGCCTCGCTGCGCAAAAAATGCCGATGTCCTGAAAGATTGCCGCCAAAGCACGCAATCTCCGACGCTTCACCGACGAAAAAACTCCCATCGGCTGAAGTCTGCATCAACAGCGCAGCACCGAAAGTCGCAGCGCGACCGAGCGATCGGTGGGTGCTATGCAAGATCCCATCGACCACGAAAGAAAAAATTGCCCGCGTCGCAAGTCACTACCAATCACTCGTCGAATAATTCTTCCAGTTGGCCTGGTCTCGCCTCGGTGCAGAGAATCCAATTCTCTTGAAGATTCCTCTTCGGAGGATTCCCAAGGCGATTCTTCCAACGCCACAATGAAGCCAGCGGGAACTCCAAAGACGCCAACCCACGGCCCGGCGATCAGCCAAATCCCCAGGAGAAGGCAGAAAGCACGCACTGCCTTCCCTGGCATCTGCAAACCAACATATTTCCGAGATAGTGGATCCACAGAGCATTCAATATCCAGAGGCCAACCACCAGAGATAACGATTTCGTTAACATAGGAACTGACGGACCATGGTGCAATTGCTTCTTCGCCGTTTTTTCGCATTTCGTCAGTTTTCGAACCATCTCTCTCCCACAGGCAAGCCGTCTTTCAGCCTGAAGCGGCGGATGAGGATGGTGGCCTGCATACTCCTGTCTTCCTCACTTTTCTTTTTGGATCACCAAGCTTTCGCACAATCCAATCGACGTGAAGCAAAGGTCCGAGCCGACCGGGCAAGGGTGGAGGCAGAGGGTTTCTGGATTTACAACCAACTGGAACTGGGCTGGGAGCTGGCGAAAAAGCAGGAGCTTCCCTTGTTGGTGGTCCTTCGTTGCATCCCATGCGAGGAATGCGTGAAGCTGGATGACGATCTGGTCGACAACCATCCGGCACTACGTCCACTTCTGGAGCAGTTCGTGCGGGTGCGGGTTGTCTCCACCAATGGCCTGGACCTGAACCGCTTTCAGTTCGATACCGATCAATCCTTCGCCGTCTTTCTGTTCCATCCCAACGGAACACTCTTGGGTCGCTATGGTACCCGTTCCGATCAGAAAGAATGGTCGCAAGATGTTTCGATCTCCGGCCTGCGAACGGCGTTGGAGCGAGCCTTGGATTGGCACCGCAACTTCGACACAGTCGCCAGCTCGCTGCAAGGAAAGCAGGGGAAGGCGGTGGAGGTGTTGTCGCCCGAACTGTATCCATCGCTTCGTGGAAAGTATGGAGCAGCACTGGATCAGGAGGGAAGCTTGGTCAAGAGCTGCATCCACTGCCATCAGATTGGCGATGCCCAGAAGGCGATGGCTTTCGAGCTTCACGGAACACTTCCGGAACCAACCCTGTTCCCCTTTCCGCATCCAAAGATTTTTGGACTGATCATCGATCCGGCGACTTGTGGAACGGTCCTCCGGACAGAGAAGGACAGCCCGGCGGAACGAGCCGGGTTGCTAGCTGGAGACGAAATCCTACAGGCAGATGGCCAAGCGATCCTTTCTTTGGCCGATCTGCAGTGGGTTCTTCACCATCGATCAGGAGACGCACAATCCGTCCCACTCATTGTGCACCGATCCAACAGCCGACTCGAAATCACCCTGCACCTGGAGGATGGCTGGAAGCGACGCGGCGACCTGTCTTGGCGAGCTTCGACGTGGGAACTCCGCAGGCGTGCACTTGGAGGACTCCACCTGGTGTCGGTGGACGAAGAGACCCGCCGCGCCCAGTCCATCCCACCGGGACACCTGGCACTTCGTGTCCGTCATGTCGGTCAATTCGCTCCTCACGATGTGGCGAAGCGATCGGGATTTCTGGAGGACGATATCCTCGTCACCTGGGATGGCATCGATCAGGACCTGCGCGAGACCGACCTGATCGCTAGGACACTTCAGTTGCCTCCAGATCGTCGTTCGATTCCTGTCGAAGTCCAGCGGGAGATGAAGAGAATGCAACTGGAACTGCCGATTCAATCCCCGTAGGTGCCCGCCGACAAGAGCCATAACGATGCGGTCACGACTTCCAGAGGGGCCAGTGCCATGCCCGGAATGAACCCTAGCGGCACGGCGAGACGTGGCTGAACTCAATAGCTTCCCTGTTTTCAGCCTTCCTGCGTTCCGTCCGACAGCAAGGGACAATCAGTACTTCAAGACTGGATGACTCAGCGGGAAGCAACAGCTAGTCCACCACCAGCCCCGCAGCTCCCTCTGGCAGTAGCCGTTCGATCACTTCTGACATCGACGCAAACAAATGCTTCTTGAGGAGTCTTTCAAGCCGGCGGTGGGTATGCTTTAGTCCGTGGTAGTGGCGGAATCGTGTCTTGACAGAGACCCCTTCGATTCGGGGCTGAGCCGGATCGACCTCCCACGGATGAATGTAGAACATCGCCGGTCGCCCCGACTTGCGCACTCGGCGAATCGCTTGGCGCGTCAATGCCAGCGGGAAGATCCGAAAGTAACCTCCCCCGACCGGTACATTGGCTTTCCCCAGATGCCAAGCTGTCGGTGGAAATTCCAAAAGTGGGCCTGAAGGTGTATCGATACGGTGCAGCTCCCGCTTGGCATTGGGGACTCCATAACGGTCGTGGCCTCGAATGGGGAAAATGCTGGAATCGACCAGGAACCCTTCCTGGACCAGCACTTCCAAAGCCCACATCGAGCGCGTGGTGATCGAGAAGCTAGGGGCGCGATAGGCCATTGGACGCACGCCGCATGCGGAAGTGATCGCATCGACGCTCTTCCGCAAATCGTCGCGAAACAGATCGGGATTCAAATCGTAGACCAACTGATGAGCGTAGCCATGGGATGCCACCTCATGCCCTTCGCGATGAATCTTCTTGATCAGGGCAGGACATTGGCGTGCCACCCAGCCAAGAATGAAAAACGTCCCACGCACCTGATGGCGATTCAGAAGCCGAAGGATTTTCTCCGTGCTCTTCTCTACACGCAGCTCGCGATCCTCCCAGGTCTTTCTCGAAACGACTTTTTCAAATGCCGAAACCTGGAAATAGTCCTCCACATCGACTGAAAAAACGTTTGGGATCTCTTTGGCAAGAGGTGGAGCGATCACGAGATGAACCCTTGTTTCGAACGGAGGGAAGGCAGGGTCGCCGACAGCGGCTTTCCCGCAAGCGACGAACACTCTGGACTCCCCCGCACGCCGCTGAAATCAGTCTAATTCCCAACTGCGTCTCTCCCAAGCGGCATTCTTTCAGGGGGGGTCGTCGCCACCTGAAGACCACGGATGGCACCTGCAGATGCGGTGAAGGCCGCGAATCACCCCGGAAACGACTCCATACTTCTCAATCGCGAGAATCATGTACTGGGAGCAACTGGGATGGAATCGACAGTGGCTCCCTAGGCTCGGGCTAATCCACCGTTGATAGAAACGAACCGCTGCAATCGCCAGTTCTTTCAACGCACGCCCGATCATCGCTCCTCCATTTCTGCATGGCCCCACATGCCTCATGATTGCTATAGTACCGCCAGCGGCGCCCTCTCTTGGTCGCTCCACCGTTCCCCATCGACGAATCCCGTGGCTTTCCCCCCAGGATCCCCTTGGATGGCAAGTTCCTCATCGCGATTGCTCCCAAGACATCGACGCACCGTGATCGATCTGTGTTTAGCCGCGAGGTCGGTTCCTGCATTTGCGGTCGAGCGATCTTGGGATGCGCGGCGCATGGAGGGACTTCGGAAAAATGCTAGCACTCGCGTTGGCTGGCCCAGTATTTTTCTGCGAGCCTGGGGGTTGGTTGGGCAGCAGATTCCGGAATTGCGGCAAGCCTACCTCTCGTTTCCCTGGCCACGGCTCTACCAGCATTCGGTCACCATAGGGACCATCGCGATGCATCGCCCTTTGGGGATCGAGGAGCAGGGTCAACTGGTCTGGCCGAGAATTGCCTCCCCAGAGTCGAAGCCCCTGGTGGAGATTCAAGAGATTCTCGATCAGGCCAAGACCGCACCTATCGCTTCCATTGGAAAGGACATTCAACTGCTTGCACGATTCCCCGCCCCGATTCGCCATCTGAGCTGGTGGTTGCTGATGCACCTATGGGGACGCAAAAAGGCGAAGAAATTGGGGACTTTCGGGCTATCCACGCTCGCCTCTCAAGGGTCGCTAAATCGGTCGCATCCCCTGGTTCTAACCAGCAGCCTCACCTACGGACCGATCGACGACCGAGGCCAAATCCTGGTCACCGTGCTTTGCGATCACCGAGTCATTGACGGCTACCTTGCCAGTCAGGCCTTGGCGCAATTGTTGCAGGTGATGGACGGAACCATCGCTGAGGAATTGATGGCTCTGCAAAGCCCCCCCGCGTAAGCAACAACCCAACCAGCCATTCCCCAATCGGTGCCAGGCACTTTTCACAATCGGTGCCAGGCACTTTTTGCCTCATTGGCTAGCAAATCATGCCTCAATCGGTGCCAGGCACTTTTTGCCATTTTGGCTAGCAAATAGGTGGGGAGCCTAAGTAGCTTTCTAGATAGCTTGATGGCCTCAACCTATAGGACCATAGGCTGTCTCCAAAAAGCACAATTCCCCAATCGGTGCCAGGCACTTTTCCCAATCGGTGCCAGGCACTTTTTGCCATTTTGGCTAGCAAATAGGTGGGGAGCCTAAATAGCTTTCTAGATAGCTTGATGGCCTCAACCCATAGGACCATAGGCCGTCGCCAAAAAGCACAGCCCATTTTTTTTCCACCGGCAAGATCATCGCAAGAGCCCACTTGCGAGGACTCCAGGTGCGAGGAAGTCTCGTTGGGCTACCTTGAAATCAACCTAGTCCCCAACTCACCAGCGAGATGTGGGGGGAGGTAGAGAGCCGGTGTTGGGATAACCGGGAAGATAGGGCACCTGGCCCTGAACAGGAGGAACATAGGCCGGTGGCTGAGCTTGCCCCCAGAGCCCTGCCGGAGGAGTCTGCCGGCCATTCTGGAAACCTGGATAGGCGGCAGCAGGTGGCATGGAGGTAGCAGGATCGTAGTATCCGGCAGGTGTCGAATAGCCCTGGCCCACACCATAAGTTTCGCGGTAGTCCTGCTGGAATCGGTCCCTGGGGACAGGCTGGGAATCACTCCAACGATCCCCGCTGCCATCGGTTCGGAAACCATCCTGGATCACCTGTCCCGCTTGCCCAGCGAACTGGCCCCACTGGCTGGTTTGGTCTCGAAACTCGTCCACCCACTCCTGCTTTGCTTCCTTGGCGGCCTGATGGTTAACGCGCAGCCGTGGAACGCCGTCCTTCCACTCGATCGAGAAAACGCCCTTGGCTAACAACCCAGCCAAAGCCGCAAGAATCAGCCGAGTCCCTAAGCGGCTGGAGGCAATGCGTCTGACGGGCCGAGGCGCGCCGCTGAGAGTCAGATCGATCAGCCTTTGAGTATGCGTCTTGCGCCTCGAGCGGGCCATGTGGGATATCCTCCTGCATTCGGCACCTTGTACCCAAGCAATGCTTCTAGTGGCTTGTACAAAAAGCAACGCGAGAATTGCAAGATCAATCTGCAGCGGCATCCCATAGAAAGTGCGGCCGCCTCGTATCGCGCGACCGCAGTTTTTTAGCCACACGAAGATGGGTGAATCGGGGAGGGAAACCAAACAGCATCGGCTGCATCCCACCCCATCTTTGGACCAAAAGAATCAATTCGACTCCATCGCCTGCCCCTCTCCATCAGCCTTCCAGATTCGATAGCGAACCTGAGCATCGACAGGGACATAGACCACCACAGGCAAACGGCTGTTGTAACGAATCAAATAGGGATCCCCACCCTGACGAACGAAGGTCGGCTTCTTTGGTGCACTGGGGTCGACAGCAACTCGCGTCCCCGCCATTGGCCCCAATTGCTCCACCACATACTTTGGAAAGCCCCAACCTTCAATCGAGACCTCTTCGATCCCTGACGCGAAAAAGTAACGATTCGCACTGTCCACTTCGACCACTCTTCCAACCTGCAATTCCACCTTCATTTCATCCTCATCCTGGGAAGGAGGGAGATGGAGCACGAATCGGCGCACCCCTTCGCCTGCAGGAGGATAGGCCTTCATGTTCTCCTTGGATTCGTCCGAGTGCCCCGAGACGGCCATCGCAATCACCCCTATCAACAAGAGAACGAATTTCATCACTCCACTCCTTAAGCTTCGGCGTTGATCCGGTGTTGCTGGACGTCCGCCAAGAGGCTGCTCCAGCGAGAAACTAAGAGCCTTTGGTTATGCCGGGAATCGGGCGAGCGATCAAGAGCGATTCGGGCCAAGATGACGCCCAAGAAGGATCGGCGAGAGGTCGAAAGACGGAAAGCCCTAACCGCAGATACTAGCTTCCAGGATCACTGAAAAAGTCGAATTCAGAGCATACTGCATCGGGGAGAAGTGCGGCTGAGAGGACTCGAACCTCCAAGGAGTTGCCTCCACTAGGCCCTCAACCTAGCGCGTCTGCCAGTTTCGCCACAGCCGCGGCGAGGTGGCCGTCAAAGACCACTGGACTCATGAGTCTAATGGATCGGCTAGCGTCGTCAAGGTGCGTCCTGCTCTGCTTGCGATGCCTCCAGGCAGTAAAGATGGTCCAAAGTGCGAACGATCAACTGATTGGCGACCGCAACCGGGGAGGCGCGGCAACCTGTCGCAAGCTGGTTTTTGGAAACCCGATGGAGCTCGCCCGTCGCCTCATACACGTAGCCGGCTCCCTCATGGTCAAACAAATACAAATGCCCTCCGGCGAGAATCGGTGAGGCGCTGAAATCCCCTCCAATCCGGTCCTGCCATACCATCTGGCCATCCGCTTTGGAAAAGCACGCCAACACTCCTCGATCTTCGATGCTGAAGATATACTCCCCCGATAGGACGTGAGATGGCTTGTTGCTGATCGCTCGGTTGGCTCTCCAGATTACGTGGCTATCGGTCACATCACCGGCCCCCCCGGGACGGACTGCAAGCAACTGGGCTTTGCTGAATCCCGTGTTCAGAAAAAGCAACTTGCCATCGTGCACCGGTCTTGCGGTCGTCGAGAATTCGTCGTACCGCACCCACCACAGCTTCTCACCCGTCCTGGGATCGTAGGCGATCGTCGCTTTCGAAGTCGGGCTGATCAGCTCCAAGCGACCTTCCGAAGAAAAAATCGTTGGCGTCGAATAGGCTTTGTGCACATCGCCATCGTCCGTTCCGTAGTCGACTTGTCGATCGACTTTCCAAACCGTTTTTCCAGTCGCCTTATCGAGAGCGACGACATACTTGAAGTCGAATCCATCCATATGAAAGATCAGCAGATCTTCAAAGAGGATGGGTGAGCTGCCTGGCCCTCGAAAATGATTGCAAGGTAGGTCGCGCCGCTCCCAGATCGTCTCCCCTGTCAGTGCATCGAGCGCTGCCGTGCCGTAGGCGCCAAAATGGACATACACTCTCTTGGCGTCGATCACCGGAGTAGGGGATGCGTAACTGTTGGTGACATGGTGGTCCTTCTGGACTAGCGGGTTGTCCCAGAGCTTGCGGTGGACGAGGATCTCGCCGGAAGTCCGCGAGATGCAATAGACCGAATCGCTTGTCCCATTGGTGGCGGCCGTGGTCACCCAGATTCGATCACCCCAGACCACTGGGGAACCCCAACCCTTCCCATCGATCGGCACCTTCCAGCGCACGTTTCGCTCTTCCGACCAAGCCACCGGTGGTTTCGATTCAGCCGCGGCGTGTCCCTGCCCTTCGGGACCTCGAAACTGCGGCCAAAAACCATCCCCCGCTTCCCGGACATCCGACTCTGGCCAAGCCCATTGCACCAGTCCTCCCGACTCTTGAGCCCAAATGGGCATGCAGCGAATCGCCCAACCGTAAAAACAAACCAACAGCAAGATGCAATTCCAAAGGCAACGTCTTAAACGGTGTCTTTGCAACTCTGCGGACTGAAACATCACCATTCTCCACTGCATTTTTGTCGCCCGGTCGGCATCCAAACCATTCGCCTCCTACAGGCTCGAGCACCCCCAGTCAGTGTACTACTCCCAACGCCTTGCCGCACCCTCCCACTGGGCACCCAAGGGATCGAGAGCGGCGAGCCGACAAACTGTCGGGAATTCTATCCGACTTCTGCCGCAGATACGTCGACCTTGGCTACCATGTTGCATAGCTTCAGCCGGTCACTAGACCTGCATCGGCATTCAATGGCCTGACCTGAACCTGCCACCGGAATTTGCCTCCGAGCGGCTGCTCCTAACTGCGAGTGGATCGATGGAAAACAAGCGGGACGAACGAAGATGCATCGGTGTACTAACCGGTGGCGGGGACTGCCCGGGGTTGAACGCAGTCATCCGCGGTGTCGTCAAGAGCGCAAGCTACCTGGGCTATCAGGTGCTAGGATTTCACAATGGCTTTGAGGGGCTAGCAGCCCCCCTCTCCTACAAAGAACTCACCTACGAAAACACCTCGGGGATCCTCACGCTAGGTGGCACGATTCTTGGGACCACCAACAAAGGACGCTTCAGCGCCAAGCAAGGGATAGGACAACGTGTACGGCTGGATCCTCAACTGATCCAGGAGGTCAAGCAGAACCTCGACCAACTTTCCGTCGATGGACTGATCTGTATCGGCGGCGATGGATCGCTGACCATCGCCCAGCAACTCTTCGAACATGGCGTCCCCGTGGTGGGAGTCCCCAAGACGATTGACAACGACTTGCGATGCACCGCATTCACCTTCGGTTTCGATAGCGCAGTGGCATGCACCGCCGATGCACTCGACCGATTGCACACGACTGCTGCCAGCCATGGTCGAGTCATGGTGCTGGAGGTGATGGGCCGACATGCGGGCTGGATCGCACTTCATGGAGGCATCGCGGGCGGTGGTGACGTCATCCTGATCCCAGAGATTCCTTGGACGTTCGAAAACGTCTGCGCCAAGGTTGTCCAGCGGCGTGAGATGGGAAAAAACTTTACCCTCGTGGTGGTCGCCGAAGGAGCCAAGCTCCCGGAAGGTGGACTGGTAACACAGCAGAAAGATGACACCAACCGAGAGATTCGCTTGGGAGGACTCGGCGAACGCGTCGTCGCTGAAATCGAGGCACGTCTCCATGTGGAATCCCGCTGCGTCGTCCTCGGGCATCTTCAGCGCGGTGGCGGCCCCACGGCATTCGATCGGGTACTCGCTACCCAGTACGGTGCGCATGCGGTGCGATTGGTCGAGGAGTCCAAGTTCGGGCATATGGTCTGCTACGACCCACCCAACATTGGGGAGATTCCGATCTCTCAGGCAATCGATCGTATCAGTGTGGTGGACCCCAAAGGATCGGCGGTGATGGCCGCTCGCGCTCTGGGCATCTCCTTCGGTGATACCGCCGGCTATTCCAATCCCTTCCCCAAATCGCAGGTGACTGCGGAAACTGCTGCCGAGCGATACAACATCTACGACGGTTCGTATCCCTGGCCGTTTTCCTGACCCTGGCAGCGCAACTCGCCCCCTGGCTTTTGGTAGCCGAGTTCGATGAGAACTTGGAGGACTTCGCTGCACGTGGGGAAGGGACGACCGTGCGATCTCTTGTAACGGTCCAAAGCCTGCATGAACTCAATCTCTGCCTCGGAGTAGTCCCTTTCACAGGTGGTGGGGTCAATCCTTCGCCGCAGCCCTTCGGACGATCCCATCGATCCCGATTGCATCCCCTCCAATGCCCCTCCAACCTGCCGTTGTTTACGAACCCCGCGGCACCGCTCTTCGACTGGTACGATCATCCCCAAACACTCCCTACCCGAAATACAACCGCATCCTGCCTCTTCATCCAGGAAAAGGCATAGATTCACTCGACGCCGCAGAAAATGTAGCAGTTGCCCAAAGCTTGAGGATGAGCGAATCGGTGACGAATCGGTGATTTCGCCAGTCGATGTCGACGCATTTAGCGATCGCAACGAATTTACGGCGGCAAGAACGGCTTATCCCGATCGTCAATAGGCATTCCAAGCCCAGCTCCCAGACACCATCACCGGACGAAACTTGAGTAAACTCAATGAATAGGGGTCGGGGTTCTCGGGCTTTTTATCGGCTCCGCCTACCCCCGGGAGAAGGAATACACGATGGAACGCTGGGTAGAAATCTCATTCGACTGTCTGCCGCTCCGAAGCGTCTCACGACTGGATGCTCCCTTGGATGCATCTCCAGCCGTTGCCGAGAAAGTCCTACGGATCAAGAAGGCGATCGAACGGCATGGAGTCCTCAACACCTATTACCTTCATCATGCAAAGTGCATCTACCACCTCACCAACGACCCAGCTTTGGGGTTGCTAGAGTTCCATTTCGAAGGCACTCTGATCACCGATGCCACAGACACCCACGCGATCCGATCAGACCTCCTAATTCAATTGAATCGAGAGCACTGCGAGTGGCTGAATGCCTCCATGCTATCCTGGTGGTTCGAGACGGTTCATAAGGCGGTCGAGCAGGAGTTCAACCGCTTCATCGCGGCTGGCGATTTGACGAAGACCCGGCAGCGGCTGGAACAACTGGAAAACACCCTGAATGAGGGTGAAGGCTATCTTGGAATGTACCTTTAGTGACCCCGAATCCCTGCCTCACCAAGCTGGGCTAACACAGTCCATCGGTGCCGAAACTTTTTTTATTGCCCCCTTGAGTTACCTTGCTTCGTTGAACTCGAAGCCTTGTGGGTGATACATCACATGCAAGGCGAGCATCATGAAGGTTGGCTCCTAAGGAATGATTGCGGATTAGGAGCATCGGCTACGGGCTTTGATCGCACTCGTTCTGGTGCGCAATGAAATGGGACTCGTACTCGAAAAAAAGCGTTGGGGACACTGGGGCATCGAGTACGACAACGAGTAACGTCCGCCGCGGCGGAATGAGTACCAGAAATCCAAGCAACGACCCACGAAATTACCCGAAGACCCAGTAGATTGGGCAAGCTCAGGATATGCAAAAATCCTGAATGGCTGAATAAGATTGTCTTGCCATTCCAATCTCCTGGTTACCTACCAAATCCGTCAGGATCACGTGCAATGGATCATTTCCATCGACCAATGCTCGCCATCTGCCTTACTCTGCTTGGTTGGCAGCATAGCGCGACGTCATCTCTTGCAACCGAGCCACCCTCCCACTCCAAGCTACCTCTTCCAATCTCCGACCTCAGACCGGCACCGGGACTCCGGTTGGAACTGGTCGCTGGGAACGACCTGACACGTTGGCCCATCGCGGCAGACTGGGATTCCCAAGGCAGGCTGGTGGTGATTGAGTCAGCAGGAGTCGCTGGGAATGTGCAGGAGCAAACGGTGACACGACCACACCGAATGGTCCGACTTGTCGATGACGACGGCGACGGGCGAATGGATCGCAGAATCGTAGCAGCAGAACAACTCGGATTCCCGGAAGGAGTGCTTTGCCTTGGCGACAGCATCCTGGTAGCGATGCCGCCAGAGATATGGCGCTTCGACGATCTCGATGGGGATGGACTGTGCGAAAGCCGTTCGATCTGGTTTGACGGAAAGACGCTCACCCACTGCGCCAACGACCTCCATGGTCCTTACCTGGGCGTCGACGGATGGATCTACTGGTGCAAGGGGGCGTTTGCTGAGCAGCAGCATGAGACGCGGGATGGAGACGTACTGAAGACCAAGGCTTCGCACATTTTCCGAAGACCATGGGCAGGCGGCCCCATCGAAGCAGTCATGACCGGAGGCATGGACAACCCGGTCGAAGTTGCGTTCTCCAGTCAGGGCGACCGGTTCTTCACGAGCACCTTTCTTCAGCACCCAGGCAACGGCCGACGCGATGGCATCGCTCATGCGGTCTATGGTGGCGTCTACGGAAAGGACCATGGCGTCCTTCAAGGGCACCCTCGGACTGGCCCCCTACTTCCGATCATGACCCATCTTGGCCCCGCAGCACCCAGCGGGCTGTTGCGACTGGAAGACCATCGACTCGTCGACTCCCTGGGCGAATCGACTCCACATGGCTGGCTGGTTTCCTCGTCGTTCAATCTGCACCAAGTCACCGCACATCGCCTGATCGCGCAAGGAGCCAGTTACCACACCAAGGAAATTCCGCTTCTGCAATCGGACCGGATCGACTTCCACCCCACCGATCTCCTAGAAGATGCCGACGGTAGTTTATTGGTGATCGATACGGGGGGCTGGTATGATCTTTGTTGCCCCAGTTCAGGTGTCGACCAGGAAATCGCTCAAGGGGCCATCTATCGGCTGACTGCCGCCGAAACCGAAAGCCGACGCCATAGTCTGCCTCCACCAACCAATCCGCAGTCGGTCGAGGCGATCGAGGACTGCCGGCCATGGATCCGCCGACTGGCTCTCCTTCAGTCGAACGAAACGCGCCGCGCTGCTTGGCGACTTCGCGCCATGGACCCGCAAACCCCAGTCCCCCTGCGGCTCATGGCCTTTTGGGCATCCGTAGACGATTCCCCAGAGGCGATCGAGTCGATCCTGCACTTCCTGTCGCAGGAGGCCCCATCACTTCGCCATGCGGCGGCATTGGTCGTCGGCCAACGCCGATCGACGCAGGCGATCCCAGTATTGGAAAAACAGCTGAGGCAAGAGACCGACCTTCTGGCTCTGCGAGCCATGCTGGAGGCGGCGGCCCTGCTGCGCTGTGGCACTCCAGAGACGCTGATGGATCTGGCGATGGAACATCAGGAAGACCCGATGCTATCCCATGCCGCGCGATTCGCACTGATTCGCCATCCCCAGGCAGCCCGGTGGCTACAACCCTGGTCCTCCGGTTCCCCACGCCAGCAACAGTTGGCTCTCCAATTGCTTCGTTTCCAAAGCGACGCACCTCCCCCTGGAAAGGCTCTTGATTCTCTCTGGAAGCAAGCGGCTCCCGAGGTGCGAAACGCCATCATCGAGGCGCTGATCGAACACCCGCAATGGTCCGAAAGTACCGGCTCCTTCCAAGCTGAACTTCTCGCCGAAGCTCGCCATGAACCGTCGTCGCGCCAGCTTGCTGGAGAACTGGCAAAAGCCTGGGTCAACCAAGCTGGATGGCAAAAGAGCGTCGGCGTCGAATTGAACCGTCAGAAAGAAAGCCCCGCAACACTGGAGGACTGGCTCTTTGAGATCGTGTTGGCAGAGCCCCCATTGTCCCTTCCCGATGATTGGGTCCTACCAATCGCACAGAACTTCTCAAAACTCACCATGGATCAGCAGGATCGCTTGGTGCAGTGGTACCAGGCTATCGGCACACGCAGCAACCAAGCCAACCAGTTGGATCAATCGATTGCGGAATTGCATGCTTCGACCATCGATCCAATCCGCCGTCTCCAACAGATTGCTGCCACCTCCATGGGTGCCATCGCATGGAGTGCTTCAGTGGGGCAAGAAGTCCAGCAGGCAGTATTAGCGGGACCGCCCCCCCTGCAAGCCGCAGCCTTGCAGGCGATGCCGAAGATTCCTTGGACGCAGGCCCAGGTCGACTCCTGGATCGAGCAATGGAGTCATATCCCGCAGCTCTCCTGGAGTCGATGCTTCCCAGTTCTCTGGGCACGCGCTGACCAGCAACAGCGACTCGCACTGCTGAACCGTATCGAATCGACCCCCTTGGAACTGATCGGCTTGTCGCCAGCCGATCTCCTTTCCCAGGCATCCACCAATCAGACTTCCGTCCGCCAAAGGATCGAACGGCTCATCGAGGCTCAGCGACAAGGAAAAGCCTCCATTCAGAAGGAAGTGGCTGACAAACTGAAGGCGCTTCCCGAGGGTGATCGCCTGAGAGGGCTTCAGGTTTTCCGATCGTCCCAGGCCGGCTGCAGCGGTTGCCATGCCATCGGGTATGTCGGAGGAAGGATTGGTCCAGAGCTAAGTCGGATTGGATCGACCCGGTCGAAAGAAGACTTGCTGGAAGCGATCCTCTATCCCAGCGCCCGACTGGAGCAGGGGTATCGAACCATTCGCGTCCTGACCACCGATGGACAAGTTTTCCAAGGCCTGCCGGTTCGACAGGATAGCCAATCCGTCGAGCTGTTGCTTCAAGTCGATCGATCGATACGGATTGAAACCGAAACGATCGAGACGATACAGCCGGGCGAGATTTCGGTGATGCCTGCCGGAATTGATCGGCTGCTGTCGCCGCAACAACTGGCAGACCTTTTGGAATTGCTTCAGCAAGCCAAGTGAAACAGCAATCCCCCGATCGTTCCCTCGCCGGAGTTCTTCCGCGAGAGATGGATTGCTAGGATCGCCTAGCGTTGATCGGGAGCCAGCTTGAGAATGTCATCTGGCTGAATGCCCTGCGACTTCTGGCTCTCGCGGCGAATCGCATCGTACACCTCCTGGCGGTGCACCGGGATATCGGCAGGTGCTTCGATTCCAATGCGCACTTTGTCCCCTCGAATATCGACGATCGTGATCACCACTTTATCACCGATCATGATGCTTTCATCTCGATGTCGCGACAGCACCAACATGGGGGACTCCTTTGCGTTGTGGGCTCCAGCCGCGACCCTTGGCAACTCGACCCAATTCCATGAAAAATCGTAGACTAGCCGATCATTCCCTATGGCTTATCGGCCAGCTTCGTCGAGATTTTTCAAGGGAATCCATCCGGTGCAGGGGGTAGCAGATAGGTGGATGGAAGCAGGCAGAAACACCTTTGAGGGCCTTTTTCCAGGAGGAATTTTCTGGGTGTTCCGGTTCAGACGATTCTGCAAGCCAGCAGAGCCCGCTCATCGTCGCCAACGACCGGAAACTCCAGCCCAATTAAGCTGCTGAAGTGGTGGTAGTCCGCGTGGTTGCAACGGCCACGGGGACTTCCGGGGGGGCCAGCGAATCCCGGGAGCCATGGGAAACATCGAATGGCATCTGCTCTGCCATGATCAACTGCAACCCGCGACGCGCCGAAGCGTTGATGACCACAGGCAATTGCAGTTGCAACTGGAACCCTTCTCCCGCTCTGGCAACAGGAACCCAGACGAAGATACGATCGCCCGTGGCGCCTCCCAGCCGATCCAAAGTTCCAGCATCGACAAATAAGCGATATTCCGGGATCCACTGAGCCGGGTGGAGGAGCGCGAAAGCGGTCTCCGGTTCTCGAATCGACTGGAGCCAAAGACACCCCGCACCTCGATCATCCGGGATGATCGTCCAGTGGCGATCGGTCTCGTAGCCCACCATCCCCTCCGGCATCCAGAGCAGGTCTGCCGGGGAGATTTCCAGGATTCCAAAGCGGCTTGAGTGAACCTGCATCGGGACATCCTTGAGTCGAATTCAGAAAATTCGGGGAACAATCGAGTCTGCTCTCTCCGTTTTATCGGCCGGTGGGGATTCCATAGCGAATCAAAAAGGCGAACTTTGTCAGGCTGGAAGAAAATGACTGGGTGCTCCCTCGAAGGACCAGTAGCTCGAATCCCGGGGGGTGGAAAAAACACTACACTTGCAAGTCGGCTTTGCGGCATAGCCGAGCGTTCTGGCCTTGATCCAAATAGCCGGGATCCATCTGGCATGCCAGCTCCGTCGACCCAACTCCTTCCCACCCCAGGTCAATCCATTTCCCTATGCAGCCAACGGCAATCCACTTACGCGGTATCCGAACCCACAACCTTCGAGACCTCTCACTGGACATCCCCCTTGGACAGTGGATCAGCGTTTGCGGCGTCAGCGGGAGTGGCAAAACTTCGCTCGCCCTTGATACGCTTTTCGCCGAAGGCCAGAGGCGGTTCATCGAAAGTTTTTCCCCCTACACTCGACAGTACCTGCAACGGTACGAAAAACCTCCCTACGATCGGATCGAAAACCTTCCAGCGGCTCTTGCCGTTGCGCGATTTGGTGCGGTCCAAACGTCGAGGAGCACCGTAGGCACGACCACTGAGACCTACGACTACCTTCGCCTTCTTTTCGCCAAAGCATCGATCGTCCGATGCTATGGATGCGGCCAAGTGGTCCGTGCGAGCGATCCGGAAGCGATCGAAAAGGCGACTGCGCCTCTCCCGCCGGACACTCCATTCCTGTTGGCTTCCCAATTCTCCTGGTCGGACCGACTCGATCTCTCCACCCAGCTTGCTGAACTGCAGAAGCAAGGATGGTCCCGGCTGGCGATGGCAGGCAAAGTCGTGCGGTTGGGAACTGATGATTTACTGACGCACCTCGATCAGATTCCAACCAAAGGCGAGGGATGGGTCTTGATCGATCGAGGGACCAGCGGAAAGTGGAATCGTAGGTTGGGGGAGTCCGCGGAGGCAGCCTTTCGCGTCGGAAACAAGAAGGCAACTCTCCTTACGGCCACGGGCCAGGAAGCGCACCAGAGCGATGCGGACAACTTGGTGTGGCTAGACCAAACCCCCTACCACGCAACCTTCTTTGGAATCCAGTCCACCTGCCATCCATGCCGGATCGATTATCCAGAACCGACGGCGAATCTCTTCAGCTTCAATCATGCGAGTGGCGCCTGCCCGGCCTGCGAAGGTTTTGGCGCAACCATTTCGATCGATCCCGACGCGGTAATACCCGACCCTAGCAAGTCGATTCGCCAAGGCGCCATCGCACCTTGGAATACCCCTTCCTATCGCCACGAACTGGACGAACTGCTGGCACTTGCAGATGACTACCAAATTCCGGTCGATATTCCCTATAGCAAACTCACCAAGAAACAACTTCGATGGATTGAAGAGGGTGTTCCGGAACGAAGTTTCGGCGGGCTGAAGGGCTTCTTCGCCTGGCTGGAACGCAAAAAGTACAAGATGCACGTGCGTGTCTTCCTGAGTCGCTGGCGGCGGTATCAAACTTGCACTTCGTGCGCAGGTCAGCGGCTGACCGAACGATCCCTGGCCTACCGTTTGGGCAACCTTTCCATCGCGGAGGTGGCGGGGCTATCGGTTGATCAACTGCTTGAATGGCTGGCGGAAAAACCGTGGGGAATGGACCAACAGGCTGCTGCCGAAGGGATCGTTCAAGACCTACAAGAACGACTCGGCTTCCTCCAGCAAGTCGGCCTTGGCTACCTGACGATCGATCGAACCCTCAAGACGCTCAGCGGCGGCGAAGCGCAGCGCGTTGCCCTGACGGCCGCACTGGGAGCCTCATTGACCAGCATGCTTTATGTTCTCGATGAACCGACCGTGGGGCTGCATCCCGCAGAGACGGAAAAACTGGCCGATGCCATCGCCGCGCTCCGGCAACGCGGCAATACGGTGGTGGTGATCGAACATGAACTGGAGATGCTGCGACGCGCAGACTGGATCCTTGAAGTGGGACCGGGAGCCGGGGTCGATGGAGGAAACATTGTCTTTCAGGGAACCTGGGACCAATTGCTCCATAGCGATACCAGGACCTCTAGGGCACTCAGGTTGAGTCCAACAGGTGGACAACAGGGCAATCCCATCCAGCGACGGAAGCCCAGCGGTCAGATCCTTCTTCAAGGCGCTTGCGGTCGAAACCTCCAGATCCCAACCGTTCGTTTCCCCCTGGGTTGCCTGTGTGTGGTCGCTGGTGTCAGCGGCAGCGGCAAAAGCAGTCTGATCCAGGAAACGCTTCAGCCCGCTTTGGAACAACAGCTTTCGAATCGCGATGATCGTCTCCATGCAACTCCATCGCTTCCCTGGGATTCGCTGAGCGTGGATGGCAAGTTGGACGAGGTGCTATCGATCGACCAATCCCCTATCAGCCGTTCCCCACGCAGCAATCCAGTCACCTACCTCAAGGCATTCGATCCGATTCGCGAATGCTTCGCCCGCACCGACGACGCACGGCGACTCCAAATGAAGAACAGTCACTTCAGTTTCAATTCGGAACTGGGGCGCTGCGAACAGTGTGAAGGCGCCGGCTATCTGGAAGTGGATATGCAGTTCCTGGCAGACCTCCAGATTCGTTGCCCCGATTGCCAAGGAAAACGTTTCCGATCAGAAATCCTCCAGGTTCGATTTCGCGATCGCTCCATCGATCAGGTGCTCAACATGACGGCGGATCAGGCGATCGATTTCTTTCGGGCAGAGCCGGAGGTTCAAAAACGACTGGAACCTCTCCGAAAGGTCGGCTTGGGTTACCTAGAGCTAGGTCAGCCAGCGACTACCCTTTCTTCCGGTGAAGCGCAGCGACTGAAACTGGCAGCCTACCTGCAACCGCGCAAAGAACAAACGCTCTTCCTCTTCGATGAACCAACCACTGGATTGCATTTCGATGATGTCTCCAAACTACTCAGCTGTTTCAACCAACTGATCGAATCGGGACACTCGGTTCTGGTGGTCGAGCACAACATGCAGGTGATCCAGGCTGCCGACTGGCTGATCGAACTGGGGCCTGGAGCGGCAGCGTTGGGGGGACGATTGATCGCCGAGGGAACCCCTGAGGCTATCGCGAGATCGCGCGACAGCATCCTCAAAAATTGGCTTGTGAATCAGCCAGAGAGATCCAGCCGCAGGAAAATAAAAAACCCCGAGCACGAGGCTCGGGGCTGAAGTTCCATCCCAGTCGAAGACGGTTTGAAATTACACCTTCGACCTTTTCTGAAGCCGTCGGCGCCAAGCGTATGCCCCGCCTGCCAGCGCCACCAGCGCCATCGAAGTCGGCTCGGGAACCGCAGTGATCGAATAAATGTAGGGGCGACCATTCACCAGGCTTCCCCAGCTGTTGGACGCTTCATTGTAAATTCGAGACTGGTTGTTGACGCCCTGCTGACCAGCGGGGATGTCACCGACCGGCGAGATGTAGCGCCAAGCAACCCCACCGTTGGTCACATTCGTCGGGATGGTGCTGGCGGCGTAAAGCCAATACTGCCCTGGCCCCAGCGTTTTGGTACCGAAGAAGTCGACTTCCGTCGGGGCAGAGGAACTGAAAGACGAAGCGTTGGTGAATTCCTTGAGGATCGAAGTTGGATTGGTGGAAATGCCAGGAACCGCGAGTGGGTCGTAATCAACGATCCCCACCGCCAAGTTGCTCAGGTCGAAACTGCTTCCGTCGGTCAGCCCCAGCCGCAAAGTCACCTTCGAAATATCGTAGGCCTGCGTTAGAGTGAACTTGGAAGCGGCAATCGTCATGTCGGTGTTGGCAGTGCTTGTGGTCAGCAACCGCGTCTGCCCCGATCCAGGCTGGATGTTGCTGACAATCACCACTTCGCCGCTGGCTTTCGAACCAGGGAAAAGTAGCCCCACCACCATCAATCCAAAGAAGCTTAGAGAACGAATTGATTTGGGCATGACCGAGTGAATCCTGAAGGGGAACTTCGTCATCGTGAAAGAATCGTCAACCGATTCACGAACCACGGAACTCTACGACACGATTCGCTAACGACCTTTCGACACCCCATTCTCCAGGGAACTATTTTTCGAAATCACTCCTTCCTCATCCGCCCCAAGCCCTACCACCCAACCAACCGTCAGCCATGCGGCTTCATCGAGGCCAACTTCTTTCGCCCCATCTTCCAATTCCTTACAGGAAATCCCTTTCCCGCCCCTTGGTCCCTCGTCTCACCACACCCCCAGTCGGAAAGGTTGGAGTATTCGTCAGGATCCAACGCCACAACCAAAAGGTCAGCCAAGGTGCTCCACAGTTCCATCCAAGGAAGCAAAGCTGCCGCATCCTGGTGGAATTACGCCGGTTTTTCTGTTAGGGTCAAAAGGAGGCTGTGAGACATTCGACCCTGCGTTTCGGGGCCGGCCGGTTCTTTGGAAGATTGCATTGGTATCCGAATCCTGGGGAGAAGTAGCAACCATGCTGACACACCAGGCGATCGACAGGAGACGGTGGATCCAGGCTGGTGCTTCGTCGATCCTGGGGTTGGGAATGAGCCACCTTGGGGCGCTACGGGCGGAAGGGGCAAAGCAGCCGATACGAGGATCGTTCGGGAGAGCCAAATCCTGTATTTTCATCTTCCTTTCGGGTGGACTATCGCAGCACGACAGCTTTGACATGAAGCCGCAGGCAGAGGATCAGATCCGCGGCGAATTCCACCCGATCGCCACTGCCACACCCGGACTGCAGATCTGCGAGCACCTTCCGATGCTGGCGCAACGTAGCCAACGTTGGGGTCTGCTCCGCAGTCTCACCCATCCCTCCAACGATCACTCGGCCGGTCACCACATCATGCTGACCGGGCGATCGACGCTTCCCTCAGGCTTCAACCCCAATGCGCCCACCCGACTGGATGAACCTTCGATCGCAGCGATCGCTGGAGTCCAACTGGCAGCGCCCAACAATCTGCCGACAGCTTTGTGCCTTCCCGAATCGTTGGTCCATTCGACTGGCCGCGTGATTCCTGGCCAGAACGCGGGGCAAATGGGTCCGCAGCACGACCCCTGGCTGCTACAGGCGTCACCGTTTGACAATCAGTCCTACGGCGCGTTCCCCGAGTACTCGTTCGATCATCAGCAACGCGGAAAACCCGACCCTCGTGTCTTTGGAGTGCCTCAACTTGGATTGGGAGCCGACTGGGCCACAGGTCGGCTGGCCGATCGCCTGGGCCTGCTCCAATCGCTCAATCATCGAAAGGATCAGATCGAACAGATCACTTCCAATCAGTCTCTGGATCGCTATCGGGCTCAAGCGCTCACGCTGCTGACCGACCCCAAACTGCAACGGGCTCTGAGCATCAGTCAGGCCGATCCAAAGCAACTGGAGCGTTATGGGAATAATTCGTTCGGCTGGTCTTTGTGGATGGCGCGCCAGCTGGTCGGAATGGGTATTCCGATGATCCAGGTCCAACTGGGCAACAACGAAACCTGGGACACTCATGGGAACGCCTTCCCCCATCTGAAGGACAAGCTATTCCCACCTACCGATCGTGCGCTGAGCGCCCTTCTGGACGACCTCCAGGAATCTGGCCTTCTCGACGAAACGCTGGTTGTTGTCGCCGGGGAGTTCGGCCGCACTCCCCAGATCACGCTGCTGGAACAGCACTACAAACTGCCTGGGCGCGACCATTGGGGTGCCGTCCAGTCGGTGCTATTCGCCGGAGGGGGTACCGCCGGAGGCACCGTGGTCGGCAAGTCGGATCCCCGTGGTGCCTATCCTGAAGAACTCCCGGTAACTCCCGAAAGGTTCGCCGCGACGATCTACCACCTGCTGGGTATCCCACCCAGTGCCCACTGGATGGATGCCAGCGATCGTCCTCACGCGATCTACCACGGCGAACCGATCACCGAGCTGTTCGCCTGAGTCACGACGACGACAGCAGGGACTTTTTGATCGCATGGGATCAGCAGGCGGCGGAGGGGGACAACGATCGCTCGAAATACCTCGTCCCCGCCGCGCGACGGCATCCCATGACCGGGCGTTTCGTCGCTCCGCGGCCCGTGCCCGTGCTCAACGCAGCGTTGCTCGTTTGCGTAACCGATCGCAGCCGGATTCCGATCGTTGACGCTTTTTGTCGTCATCACCCATGGCTTTGATGGTCGAAAGTGTATGCAATCAGCAGGGCTGGTTCCGATTGCAAGCACGAAGTTCAGCGTGGTGTCGACGGAGATATCGACGCGACAGCCCCGCACAAGTCACGATGCAGGTCAACACGAGCGACCCCGGTTCGGGGATCGGCGAAATCTGGAAAGCGAGCCGATCCATGGCGAAGTAGGTGGGGGTGTTGATCCCAAACTGCCCCCTGTCGCTAGAATCGATCTCCAATCCAATCGAACGGATCAGACCCAAACCAGAAAGATCGATCGTTCTCCAGTCGGCTTGTATGTAGTCCAATTGGCTATCCGGGAAACGAAAATCTGCGAGGTAATGGTCGATGAAGGAAGTCCTGGTTCCCGTTGCATTCTCTCCCGTGTAGCCAGTGATGCGAACAAAATAGTAGTCCGGATCCTGGCCCGTAGGCCCGCCGAATTTCTTCGAGAATCGATCCCCATCCCGCATCGTCAGAGCGGCGTAGGTGGTGTTGGCGATCGCCATCGACTGAAGGTTTGCGGGTTCCAAAAAATTGATGTAGGTGTTCCCGTAGGCGACGCCATAGCTGGAAGACTGAAACCCTGACCCCGGATAGGCGGCATACTGATTCGTGTAGCTACCGTTCGTTGAATCGACAACGTTGGAATAGGCCCAGCCCGACCAATACCCACCGAAATCGCTGGAGTACTCGTTCGGAAAATACGAAGATCCAATCGCGAACCCATCGGTATTGGAATCAGGGCCACCGTTGTAAAAGCTGTTGGCCGTTGAAAGCAGGCCCTCGAAATCGATCACTTCCGCTTTCGTTGGGAGCGCAGAAGAGACCACCAGCAACATCGTCCCTGCCCATGCAGAGAGTGAGCTAAACCAACCATCGATCATCCCTCGCACTTCCATACTCCAAATCCTCTTCAAGGTGCTTCCACCACTTCGCCGCCGGCCCGCGTGATCCAAGCTGCAAGGACGTCTCTAGAGATGCTGTTGGAAAGAAATCGAACGTTGGCTGAACCGAAAACCGCCACCGCCCCACCTGGATGCCGCGATCGGATCTCATTATCGCCGCGCCATGCCCGAGGATCGTTCACCCCTCCAGACTGCTCGAACACATTGCTTCCGTTGATCCACTGGGAGTCAGGGCCTTCGGAATCCTCCGACACCAACATCGTGTCGTTAAGCCCATCGATAAGGTCTGCAAAATCAAACGCCTGGTCGTACACCAGACATCCGTTGTCGGTCGCATTCCTCGCGGAGATTCGCTGGCCATAGAGCCCGCCATAATCGCTGAAACCTTCGTCCTTCGGCTTGGAGGGAACGCTGGGACATCGGTAAATCGCCAAGGTGGTCATCCGCGCCGATCGGTTGGCTTGGTGATCGAACGGCAGATCAAAACGGATCGATTGATGCAGGGAAGTTTGGTCGATGAATGGAAGCAGAAAGGCAGACCAAGCCAAGTTCTTGCGGTGCACTGGCCCGCGGAAAGGACGCCACTCCAGACATCCCGGTGGCAACTTCCGATGGTGGTCGTGATAATTCATCAGGCCCAGACCAATCTGGTGCAGATGGTGCTCGCACTGCATCCTCCGCGCGGACTCACGAGCCATCTGCACTGCGGGCAGCAACAGACCGGTGAGCATGCCGATCACGCCAAGAGTGACAAGCAGTTCGACCAGGGTCGCTGCCCTGCGTTGCACTCCATCCAGGCGCAACCATTGCGTGGGCCCCCGCAGGGAAGCTGTCTGCATCGTTCTTTCCTATTGCAGGACAGTCCCATCCAGCCGCTCGGCGTCGCGCCGACGGAAGCACCCTGCCTCAACAGAGGCTCCGAGGCACCCACAGCGATCGATCCGAAGCGCCGAAATATTCGACGACCGTCCCGTGAAGACGTGGAATGAAATTTTGGCTTTTCGACCGGCGATCCCACCCTGGAGGATCCATGCCCGTCTGATGCCAGGTAGGTCTTCTGACTTGCGAATCCATCCACCCGACGCCTTCTCATCCCGCAACCCACAAGGAGTCCCAGAACAATGGCATGAGGAGAATAGAGGATGGCGAAACCTGTAAAAACAGATTCCCATTCGCTTACAGCGGCCGGGCCGTCTCGGAATTGCACCGAGTTCCCTGTTCGCGGTGGACTGAAGATCAGCCAACACCGTCACCTGACACCCGCACCAAGATACATTCGGCGAAAGGAATTACAACCCGTAGGAAGAGAATTCCCTACCCAGCCCGAAATGGTTCACAGCCCGCCCTCAATTCAGTGGTTGTCCAAATTGGCTTCTGCGTAAGCTTCATCCGTCTCCCAGATCCGAACGGCGTAGGCGACTGCCCCGGTTCCCTCCAGGATCTTTGGACAGACTTCCTCCAAAAGATATTTCGCCATATTTTCGGCAGTAGGGTTGTACGGCAAGAGAAAAAACCGCTTGGGCTGCACCATCTCCAATGCCGCTCTTGCGTTCTCATCTTTCTGATCGATCAGAAAACTATGATCCCAATTTGCATCGATCCAGCCTTTGCAGCGTGCCTTCAGGTCAGCGAAGTCGATCACCCGGCCAACCGAGTCTTGGACGTCGCTGCGCACCAGGAAGTCAGCGACGTAGTTGTGTCCGTGGAAGTGCTCGCACTTCCCTCCGTGCCCGAACAATCGGTGTCCTGCACAGAAAGAAATTCGACGCATCAAGGAAAGCCCCATCATCCACCGCTCCTTCCAGCCCATTGCAAACGAAACACGCCGAATATCGATCCAGCCAGCCAATCACTGCATCGACTCTCGAGCGTAGATTAGCCGACCGGCAAGGGAAGCCTCGCCAAGGGGGGCTCAGGGGGCCGCGTCAGAAGGAGCTTGCAACTTGGGATTGTCGCGATGACGCGTTGCGTCGCGCAACGTTTTTTTCTCCAGATTCTGCCGCCATACTTCCTGCAAATCGACCCCGGTCTGATTGGCCAGGCAGATGAGGACAAACAGCACGTCCCCCAGCTCCTCACCAAGACGATCGGGCGACTCACCAGTCTTGAAACTCTGATCGCCATATTGTCGCGACAGGAGCCTGGCCACTTCGCCGACCTCCTCCACCAACTGCGCGAGATTTGTCAATTCGGAAAAGTATCTGACGCCGATCGAACGGATCCAGTTGTCGACGTCGGCTTGCGCACCCCGAAGCGTGGTTTCCGCCGACCCATCCGCGCGGCCTGGCCCTTCCTCTCGACCTAGTGCTTCGTTTGTCATCGATCCCATTCCGGTCGACAAAGTGGCTAAGGAGCGGGATTCAGCAAGACATGGGTGCCGCTCTTACCCGCCACGGCGATATCGATCTTGCGATCGCCATCGAGGTCCCCGGTAGCGATCTGGAGTCCGATCCCAACATGCCCTTGCTCCACCGTCGTCCTCAGAAAATCACGGCTCTCAGGACGGTACTGATAGAAGACCAAAAGGGGCATATCCTTCCCACCTGGATCGCCACCATTGTGAGCGAAATAGCGTTTTCCACTGATCAATTCCTCGCGACCATCCCCGTCCAAATCGGCCAAGGCTAGCGCGTGAGGCTGCGAGTAAGAGCGATCGACAAGGATCCGATCCAAAGCGATTTTTCCCTCGCCATCTTGGCCGGTCTGACGCCACCAATAGAGTCCATAGTCATGACCTTCTCCAACCAGAATGTCGGCTTTGCCATCCCGATCCAGATCATGCACCAGCATCGGTACGCTGGCCTGAATCTGCCAATCTGGATGGTGTTTCCATCCTTTTTCCCAAGCCCCCTCGGCAGGTTGTTCGTACCAACCTGTTCCCGTCAGCAGATCCTTCCGCCCATCTCCGTTGAGATCCCCCACTCCCATCCCATGAGAGTTTCCGCTGGGAGCGATCTCCGAAGCAAAGAGACGAAACTTGGCCCCCCCTTCGCCCGCCTCCTCGGATGGCATTAGGCGGTAGACCATGACAGGATTCTTGGCATTCCAACTGTTGACGATCCAGTCGGGAGTCCCATTCCCGTCGATGTCATCCATCAACTGGCCTTCATTCTCCGACTTCCCGGTATCGACCAGTAGATGCTTGGGCCAAGTCTGCCCCAATCGGAGCGCTTCTTCGCCAGGATTCTGATACCAGTGCACTTGCGAAGGGATGAACGATCCTGCGATCACATCCAGCCGTCCGTCCTGGTTGACGTCCAGAAGGAAGTCGCCATTGCTTTGAACGTACCCATTCCAGTCTTCGATCGTGCGAACGGGTCGAGGCACCCAATCCGGTGAACGATACCAATGCCGGCCAGCGACCACATCCAGGCGGCCGTCCCCGTCGATATCCCCGACGGCACACCCTTCGTTGGCGTCCAGCATCAGGGAACGAATACCCCAGGCAGGCCCTTTCGCTTCCTGAAATGCCCCAATTTCCTTCCCACCAGCAGTAGCCCCTTCCTGAGCCCAGCTTACAGGGCCGCTACTGGACCATGCGCCAGCCACCACCGCCATGCGAAATGCCAAGCTCTTCCAGGACTGCACCACAAGGCGGCATGCAACTCGCATCCAAGATTCCTTTTCGAACATCGGTATTCTTCCTCTTTCAGAATCGTCCACTATCATCCCTGACCCCTAGGTGGACCTCGCTATCCACCGCCATCCAGCCTCCCACCGATGACCTGATCACAATCCCACACAACCTTGGGCTCCACGCCATCGATCGCCTTTAGGGAAGCCGCCGCCGGGAAAAAAGGTCAACCCCCTTCGGGCTGACTGCCCGCCGCAAGCCTGCGAAAGTACGCCTCGATCACTTCCCGATAATGGGAGGGGAGGTCGCGTGTTAAATCCTGGATGGCTTGCTGGCGCTGGCTGGGAGGCAGATCGCCCCAATTGCCCTGAGGGTCGAGTTTCTTTCGGTCGATATCCCCTGGCCCCGATTGCCCCTGAGCACGGCTGTCCTCAAGCGGGGTACTGGGCTGAGCCTGAGAACCTCCTGACCTCTGTTGCTTCTGTTGTTGCTGCTGCTGGCGTTGTTGTTGCTGCTGCTGTTGTTGCTGCTGCTGAATCTGCTGCTCAATCTGATCGATCAGCTTATCCAGTTTCTCAACAATTGCCTTCTCCTGCGACTGCACCTTCTCACCTGCCCGCCCCAGATCCAAACGACGCTCCACATCGGTCATCAGCCTCGCCACCTCATCCAAGGAGTCTTCCTTGAGCGGTTGGATATCGGTGCGCATCAACTTGGCGGTTGTCGAATAGCGACCCGTCAATTCTGGCTCCCTCTCCAGCAATCGCTCCACCGCAGCCAGGCATCGTTTGCGATCCAATTGGTGGTGGGCGCACAGCGCTTCGTAAAAGAAAAAACTGGATGGATCGACCACCAGCTCCGACTTCACCCCCTCCAACACTTCGGCCGATTCGTCATAGAGTCGATGCTGCGCGAACCAGCGGGCCATCACCAACCTCAAATCCGGTTCGGCCCAAGACGGAATCTCGGTCCCAATCAGGCCAGCCAACTGATGCCAGTCCGACATGGCAGGGGGCGAGACCGCCAGAAGCCTCCCTTCCAATTGCTTCAACCCAGGACTCACGGCGGCCCCTAATGCCAACCACTTCTCCATCGCCGCAGGGCCACGCAACGATCCATCGGGGGCGCCTTGGTCTAAAACGGCCTGCAAAGCCGACTGAGCCCCCTTCTCTTCGGCCCACGTGCGCCACGCCATCACCCACGTATCGGTCGACGGCCACTGCCACGTCGGCTCCTTGGCCATCGTCGATTGCTGAGCCTGGCAGAGGGTGAGGCCAAGTGGAGCAACCGCCACCACACATCCACACAGCAACAACCATCGCATCGATCGCTTCATGAGCGGCATTCTTTCCATCGCTTGGGTTACTGATCCTTGGCGTCGATCTTCCGGACGATCTCACGAGTCACTTCCCGGAGTTTCTCTTCCCGTTTAGCCAGTTCGGCCAACTCTTTCAGCAACGCTTCGTCGGTTGCTTGCCCCGTCGGGTGCTTCGGGTCGCTCAATCGCCCCGCAAGCTTCTCGGTTCGCTGATTGACCCTCACTTGCAGTGTCTTGATCAATCGCAACTCCGCCAATGCATCGACTAAAGGTTGCTCCTGCGATCCGCCCTGCTGACCTCCACCTTCTCCCTGCTGCGCTTCCTTCTGCTCCTTCCGCTCCTTGATCGCTTCGGTCAAGGAAGCCAGCAATTCCTCCAGCGCTTCGATAATCTCTTCTTGGCGCCCAATCGCTGGCTCACCGGCCTCCCCTCGACTCAACCAATCCGCCACCTGCTCCATATCGACCAAAACCTGACTGACCGCCTCGGGGAACGCCGTGCTGGAACCCTCCTCCTGCAACAGCATCATGGCTCGCTGCCCCTCCAGGACAATTTTTCGTTCCTCCTGAGCCAAGCGATTTCCCTGCAGTTCCCTTTGTCTTTGCCTAGCATCGCCCTCCAGTGCATTCCACTGTTTGGTACCTTCCAGTACCTGCTGTTGCATCTGCAGCATTTTCCGGAATCGCGATTCCAATGCCTCCAGCGATCGCTCCACCTCCTCCTCCCGCATCTGCCGCAGGATCTTCTCCAACTCTTCGACCGCCTCCTTCAATTCCTTCTCTGCTGCCTTCTGTTCCTCCACCGCTTTCTTGCGATCCCCACTATCCAACTGACGCTGGGCCTGCTTCATCCGCTCCCTGGCCCGCTCCACCCGCTGCTTCGCAGCTTCCTCCGGACTTGAAGGGGGCGGCTCGGTAGCACCCTGCTGCAACTCCCCAGGCGATGGTTCGCTCGACGATCCCTCTCTACCATCCTCCGAAGGACTCTCACCTTTCTTCGGCGATTGGCTGGAAGGACTGGGCGCCCCCTCCGATGACTCGGACTCTGACCCGGGCGACTCTCCTGGCATCGGCATGGCGTCCGTTGACTTTGGCTGTTCCGAGGGACTTGGCATCCCCTCCTTCGAAGAATCGCTCGATCCTTCCGATCGACTTGCCTCCGACGGTTCAGATGCCTCCGCACTTTTAGGCGACTTTGGTTCCGATGATGGCTGCGACTTGGGGTCGGTTCGCTCTGACTTCGGACTGCCATCCTCCGAACTGGGATCTGGCTTGCGGCCTTCGTTGGGTTGCGATGAGCGATCTTGTCCCGATTCCGATTGGGGTTTTTGCTCCGAATCATTTGTCTCAGAGGGCTGGGAATCAGACCGCTCCTGGCTTTTCGGCGAGGTTGTTTGCCCCTCCTGAGTCTCCATCTGCCGAGCCACCTGCTCGGCCTGATCGGCGACCTCTCCCTGATCGCGGGAGGCCGACTTCAGGTCTTGACCATTTTCGCTGCGGCCCCGCAACGATCGTTCCATCCGCTCCAGTTTCTGAATATCCCGAATCCACGCCTCATACTTCTTTCGCTGATCCTTCAGCCGCTCCTGCCGATTCTCGCTCTGCAACAGTTGCAGCAGCTTTCCTAGATCTTCGGCGCTAGCCAGCTGTTCTTCCAACGCTCGCTGAAGCTGCTTCTTTTCCAAAAGCTCTCCAGCCGATTTCAATCGCTGTCCGGTCGCCAACTCTTTGCTGAGCTTGGCAGCTCGCAGCAGCAATCCCGATCGCTCCGGGTTAGTCGTCGACTCCAGTTCGGACATTCGCAAAAACAACTCTTCCATCTTGGTGAATCGATCAGCCAGCTGACGCTGCTGATCGACCAAGGTCTTCAGGGAGTTGTCCTCAGCCGGTGGCTCGGTTGGTGCCGATTGAGCGATCGAGTGGAGGGGAAAGCAAAAGACGAACCATGTCAACAGAACGGCTGCATGGCATCGCATCCCCAATCGCTTGGCGAAGCTCTGGAACAGACATCCGATCATCGCATGTTCCTTGTCCAAATTGATTACCAGCGGCATGGTGCCAAGCGACTGCCTGACTGGCAGGAGCTTTCGGTTCCGTGGCCAGCCGAGAAATCCTTTCCCACCAGCGTCCGAAGGAGACTCATTCAGTATAGGCCTTCCACCGAGCCCCCGCCAAAAAGATCTGCGGGGCATGAGCGACTATTTCTTCCCCTGCCGGCGCTTCTCTTCGAAAAACCAAGTCAGAATCTGCCCACAGGGTTCGGCAAGCACCCCTGGACAGACCTGTGCTCGGTGGTTCAATCTCGGATCGCTAAGCAACTGGTAGAGTGAATCGACCGCACCCGCCTTCGGATCTCTGGCCCCGTAGACCACCCGAGGGATCCTCGCCTGCACGATGGCTCCTGCGCACATGGGGCAAGGCTCTAGGGTGACATAGAGTGTGCAATGTTCCAGACGCCAGGTCCCGATGGATGCGGCCGCCTGGGTGATCGCGATCAGCTCGGCATGCGCCGTGGGATCCTGCAGTTGCTCACGCTGATTCCAGGCGGCTGCGATCATCCTTCCTCGATGCACGATCAACGCCCCGACGGGCACTTCGTCCTCATCCATGGCGCGCTGCGCCAACTGCAGCGCCTTGGCCATCCAGCGAGCGTCCCCGCCATCCTCTTGCGAATCGACCAAGAAACCGCTCGGATCCGCTTCCCTGTTTCGCTGCACTTCAACGGGAAGCTCCTCGCCATCGAAAGAATCTCGCGTCATGGCTTGGAAGGTGCCAGAGTGCGGTACTGGAGATTTCGCACCTCGACCTTCGATCGAAAAACGCAGTAGCCGAAAGGTCGACTTGCACGCACTTCGCCCCGCACCGAAAACGACTTCCCCTTCCGTTCGACACGGATCAATTCCTCATCATCCATCCAGACCACGATTTCGGCATCACTGACCACCAATCGAAATCGATACCAGCGGTCGTTTTTGATGTCCTTGTAACTGGCGGTAGAGTTTTCCGAGGCATCATTGCCGTCGATGCTGCTGATGCCGATCAATCCACCTCCCCAGCCTCCGCAGATGAACGACGCATGCTCCTCCCCAACAGGGAAGGTGAGTCCGGCGAGGAAATCCGATCCACTCTTGCGGTTGGCTTCCCAGGTGACTTCGAAGTTGGATTTTGGAAATTCCTTCTCGTAGGTGATACCGGTCAGAGGATCGCCAACATCCAGGGAGAGATGCCCCTCGTCGGTGAACCCGATCTCTCCATCGCCTCCGAACTGCGTCGACTTCCAGCCCTCCATCGAACGGTTGACCAACATCTTCTGCCAGGGACCCGCCCCTTTCACACCCTCCTCGCATCGGCCAAGCGCTCCGGGGACGAAACTCCAGAGAATCCATGTCCAGGTCGCCATCCAGGCCGAACGAGTCCACGACTGATGTTGTCTCACGCTGAAAGACTCCTGAAAAAGCGGTTCCATCGGGGGTCGGCTTGCGAAGGCGACAGCGCGACCACGCACTACCCATCCGCTGAAGTATAACCAGGAGAACCCGTGGTCGGCCAATCGTGCCGCCCCGGGCCTCGCCTCACTTTCCTGATGCCTTCCAGGCCTGTGCGACGATTCGGCACGCGACCACCATCTGCCCGCAGCCAGAAAGGCTGGATATTCTTTATGAAGGGTGTGCAGTCGAAGGTCGCATGGGGCACCAGGAGAGCAGGAAGGAACGGATGATGGCGCAGTCGGATTTGCTGAAGGACGCACCGGTCAGGCACCCAAAACTACTGGCATGGATCGAGCAGGTCGTTGCCATGTGCCAGCCGTCGGCAATTCACTGGTGCGACGGCAGCGACACAGAATGGAGTCACCTGTGCGAACAGATGGTTCGTACAGGAACGCTGACTCGCCTCAACCCAGAGAAACACCCAAACTCCTTTCTTGCCCGAAGTGCCCCCAGCGATGTGGCTCGCGTTGAAGAACGCACCTTCATCTGCTCGCGCCGTGCAGTCGATGCTGGCCCCACCAACAACTGGCGGGACCCGAAAGCGATGCGTCAACTGCTGAGTGAAAAGTTTCGCGGCAGCATGCGAGGGCGAACGCTTTATGTTGTCCCCTTCTGCATGGGACCACTCGACAGTCCCCTGGCGCTGGTCGGGGTCGAACTGACCGATTCCCCTTACGTGGTGGTCAACATGAAGATCATGTGCCACATGGGAGAAAGGGTCTGGCGAAAACTGGATCAGGGAATCGACTACCTACCATGCCTCCACTCGGTCGGCGTCCCCTTGGCGTCGGGGCAGTCGGATGTCCCCTGGCCGTGCCAGGATGAAAAATACATCGTTCACTTCCCTGAGGATCGCGAGGTGTGGTCTTACGGTAGCGGCTATGGCGGCAATGCCCTTTTGGGAAAAAAATGTGTCGCTCTTCGAATCGCCAGCGTGATCGCTCGCGACAACGGCTGGCTGGCCGAACACATGCTGATCATGGGGATTGAATCCCCCAATGGCAAAAAGACCTACCTGACGGCAGCATTTCCAAGTGCCTGTGGGAAGACCAACCTGGCGATGATCCAACCTCCTGAGTCGCTGGCAGAGCAGGGCTGGAAAACCACGCTGATTGGCGACGACATCGCATGGCTGTGGCCTGGCGCCTCCGGCAAACTGCACGCCATCAACCCGGAGACTGGTTTTTTTGGTGTGGCACCCGGGACATCGTGGGATTCCAATCCCGGTGCAATGGCTGCGATGCGCAGCAATACGATCTTCACCAATGTCGCTCTGACTTTCGACCAATGCGTTTGGTGGGAAGGACTTTCCCAACCACCCGAACACCTGATCGATTGGACGGGGCAGGACTGGACACCCGACTGTGGCCGCAAGGCCGCGCATCCCAACTCACGATTCACCGCTCCGGCCAGCCAGTGCCCCAACATCGACCCGCGCTGGCAAGATCCTGAGGGTGTCCCGATCGACGCGATCGTTTTTGGCGGTCGGCGCCCCACCACCATGCCACTGGTTTTCCAGGCATTCGACTGGACACATGGCGTCTTTCTGGGGGCCACTCAAGGCTCGGAAACAACCGCTGCGGCCGCTGGCGCCATCGGACTGGTACGACGTGATCCCATGGCAATGCTCCCTTTCTGTGGCTACAACATGGGGCACTACTTCGACCACTGGCTTCAGATGCGCACGCTGATCAAGAAACTGCCCCGGATCTTTCACGTCAACTGGTTCCGTAAAGATTCTTCCGGCCGATTTATCTGGCCTGGTTTCCGCGAGAACCTCCGTGTTCTGGAGTGGATCGCCTTGCGATGCCAAGGCAAAATCCCAGGCCACGAAACCCCGATCGGTTGGATTCCGGAATGGGATGATTTCAATTGTGAAGGGCTGGACCCTTTCGAAGAGAAGGACTTCCATGCCGCAATGGCGTTCCGCCAGGAAGAATGGCGCGCCGAAATCCATAGCCAAGGGGAATTCTTCCTGAAGCTCTACCACGACATGCCAAAAGAACTCATGTGCCAGCGAGAACTGCTGATGGCCAGAATGGCATGACCTACTGCCTCCGGAATCCAAAGGCGAAATTTAGGTGCTGCTGACTTGGAAGGCACAGTGCTTAAGCGTCTCTCCCAGGGGATCCCATCCCTGTGGACCATAGCCTAAGTGCAGGCGCTGACGCCAGCCTTCCCACAGGCCAGGTCGGCCCAACCATCCACCCAATTCACCTCCAAGTTGCTCCATCGTCCTCACGTACGACTCCATCCCCTGGGTCGCATCCAGCCAGTCTTTCTGACTGGCATGAAGCGAAAGTACCTCCCCCTTTCGCTCGCGCCATCGGGACACGTCGACCGCCAGCGAGGGAAGGACTCTATCTCCCAGAGGCGTGCGGTTCCCATGGGGCTGCGCGTGATAGATCGCCACATCGCCGGCGACCGCTGGCACCACGGGCATCGAGGAAAAGTTGGGAACCCCTTTGACAAACGCCGCCCCTACAGCCAACTGGCATGCCTGCTCATGGTCGGCCATGTAGTCGATGGGGGAATGAGTCAGCACGATGGAAGGATTGGCAAGCCGAACGATCGCCGTCACCTGTGCCAGCAGCTCCGGGCTGTACCGTATCTGCAGATCGTCGCACAGCGGCGGATAGAACTCTGCCTGAAGCGAGTTGGCGGCGCTGCGAGCCTCCTCCAGACGGATCGATGCGGTTTTCTCGGGCGGCCACTCCATCGATCCGCAGCAACCATTGGCGATATTGAGGTAGTGCGCCTTCCACCCTAGCTCCACCAAGTGCATCAACGTCCCCGACATGACAAATTCGATGTCGTCAGGATGCGCCGCTATCGCCAGAACACTTCGATTCATTTCCAACCTTCCCAAACGGATCCCTGCTTTGCTGCGATCCAGAAGGACTTGTTAGGCTAAGGCCCGACGCATCATCAAGCGGATCGAGCAGCGTCCTTACTTCCGCTCCACCAAGGAAACTTCCGCTTCGCGAGGAGCCCCATCGCGGATGAATCGGACCATCTGGGGCTGACCGATCGGCAACTGCTCGACCACCGAAGCGAAATCGGCGGGTGTTCGCACCTTCTGGTTGGCCAGCTCCACGATGATATCTCCCGTCGCGATTCCCGCCTGTGCCGCTGGCCCATCCTTGACCAATCGCGTTACATACACACCACCCCGTACCGGAATCTTCAACTGCTCGGCCAACTCCTGCGGTATCTGATTGGTGGTGACCCCCATCAGCGCGCGTCGCACCAGTCCATGCGTGACCAGTTCGCTCACCAACCACTGAAGTCGATTGCTGGGAATCGCAAAGCCGATCCCCTGAAAGGCACCCGTTTTGGAAGCGATGGCGGTATTCATTCCCACCAGCTGCCCATTGAGATCAACCAGAGCACCACCGGAATTGCCTGGGTTGATCGCTGCATCGGTCTGAAGAAGCTGTCCTCCGACCAGTCCCTGCAGCACCCTCGCCTTGCCACTGATGATCCCCGCGCTAACCGTCTGCTCGATGTTGAAAGGACTGCCGATGGCCAAGACCCAATCGCCAACGGCCAAGCGATCGGAATCCCCCATTTGGACCGATGCGAGCGGATCGGGGCAATCGATATAGAGGATCGCACTGTCGCTCTTGGGATCCGCCTTCACATCGCGTCCCCGGAACTCGCGGCCATCCTCCAATCGCACCAGCACCTGCCTGGCATCCTGAACCACGTGCGCATTGGTGACGATCAACCCTTTCGAATCCAGGATGACCCCAGAACCGATGCTTTCGAATCGCTGACTGTCATCGAGAAACTGAAGCGATTCCAGCGCCCCTTGCGGATCCCGCGAGGACGCAAGAACGGTGACAACCGTCGGTAGAACGCGGCTGGAAGCGATGCGAAACGCTTCGGCCAGATCCTTCGCTCTGGCAATCTGCTCCACATCGTCGGCGACGTCTACCGGAGGTACCGCGCCGAGACCTTCCGCATTCAGTTTGTCGGCACCGCTGCGGCGCACCACCTCATCGCGGACCGATTCGACCTCCTGACCAAGCAGCCGATCGCACGGGAAGCACCATCCCATCCACATACAGATCCCGGCTAGGATCCCTTGCCTGGACCAGCGGATGCTGTCGAATCGATCGCACACTTGTCGGCTCATCTTCTTCTCCTCGGGATCTCGACGCACCCAAAACGCAGCAGCGGTCACCCACTGCCACATCCTCCCAACGCTAAAACCCCAAACTCCATGGATCCTCGGGATCGGCGATCACCGTCACATCGGCCATGATGAATGCCTTACCTTCAATTTTCGGTAGGATTCTTCCCCGCTGTCGATCCAGCCACCGAAAGCTTCCTTCAAAACGGCTTCCCAGGATGCTCTCCTGAACCCACCGGTCTCCTTCGACTAAATCCCCGTCGGCAGCAAGACACGCCAGCTTAGCGCTGGTCCCAGTACCGCAAGGACTTCTGTCATACTGAAGACCAGGGCAAAGAACAAAGTTCCTTCCGTTACCCCCTGGATCGACTGCCTGCCCACACAACTCCACATGATCGACCAGCGGATAGCCAGATTCCCGCACCGCCTGGCCAATTCTCTGGGCCACGTCGGTCCAGTACCCAGCGTCGCTAAGATGATAAGGGCCCGGCAATGAACTGGTGAGGAAAAACCAGTTTCCTCCCCACGCCACATCCCCAGCGATCCGCCCCAGCCCCGGCACCTCCACCACCAGGCCCTTGACCTCTCGGTGACTGGGCACATTTTCGATCGCTATCCCTCCGCTATCGCTGACCTCGCAGGTGACAACTCCTACGGGTGTTTCCAGCCGATGGCCTCCCGGTTCGATTCGTCCCAGCCACCGGAGTGTTGCCATCAGACCGATCGCCCCATGACCACACATCCCCAGGTATCCGACATTGTTGAAGAAGACGACCCCAGCGGTATGTATCGGATCGGCTGGCGGAAATAGTACCCCACCAACCATCACCTCCGATCCCCGCGGCTCGCGTGTCAGCATCGTCCGGTAAAAATCGGCTTCCTTCCTCAGCCGCTCTCGACACTGATCCATCGACAGGCCCGGCCACTCCGGAACTCCTTCCACCACCAATCTCGTCGGCTCACCTCCCGTGTGGGAATCGATCGCCCGAAACCTCTGCCTCTCCATGTTCGCACACCCCTCACGACAGCTTGGGCCGATTCCGAATCCCTTCGTGAATCACTCGAAGCACCTGCTCCCGCTCCGTACCGGAGATCGGCAGTCGTGGTGCTCTGGTCCACTCCGTTCCCAAGCCACACTCCTGCACACACAGCTTGATGTACTGCACGAACTTGATGTGGGTGTCCAGATGCAAAAGTGGGGTGAACCAGCGGTAGATCGTCACCGCGCGATCCCAATCGCCTGCCTGCATCGCTTCCCACAGCGCCTGATTCTCCTCGGGAAAAGCGATCCCGGTTCCCGCCACCCAACCATCGATCCCCAGCACGGCCGATTCGAGCGCCAAATCATCGACTCCCGTGAAGATGGAGTACCTTCCGCCAACTTCCCGATGCAGATCGGTGATCCTCCGCGTGTTGGCCGAACTTTCCTTAAGCGCCACGAAATTGGGCACATCGGCCAACTTGGAAAACATCTCTGGGGTGATGTCATTTCCATAGGCGATCGGGTTGTTGTAGATCATGATCGGCAAACGAGTGCCTGCTGCCACCGTTCGAAGATGCGCCATCGACTCCTCTGGATCCGGAGTCCGGTAGCTCATCGCCGGCATCACCATCACTCCATCCACACCCAGCCGCTCGCAGTCCTGCACGTAGCGAACCGCCTCCCCGGTACTCGATTCGGCAACGCCGCTGAGCACCGGAAGACGACCACGAAAGGCACCGACCATCGCCTCCATCACCTCTCGCTTTTCGGATGCGGTCATCACCTGGTTCTCACCCAGCGAGCCCAGAAAGATTAGCCCCGCGATCCCTGAGGCAACAAGCGCTTCAGCATGGCGAATCGTTCCTTCCAGATCGATCCTGCCATCGCGGTCCATCTGCGTGGTGATCGCAGGATACACCCCATGCCAATATGGGGAACAATTCACCTTGGGGCGCGTCACGGGAGTCGGCATCGATCGACCTTACTTTTTTTGTGATGAAAGAACCTAGCACGCTGAAACAGAATACCCCAATATCGCCGATGGAGAGCCGATTGCCCAGATGAGTCGCCCGGCAGCGACTAAAGAAGCAAGCTGCCGGCCGCCGACTCCACAGGCTTCCTGACCCGATCACTGTGGCTTCCTGACGCGATCACTGTGGCCTCTTGACGCGATCGCTGTGGCACCTGCGGCAGGAGGCGATCGATCGGGCCACGCTGTCCTTCGCGTTTCCCACCGCTGTCAGGGGGTCGACGCGGTGTAGAGAGGTAGGTACCGGTACTGCACCTCCAACGAAAGCAGATTCAGGCAGGTCACATACAACCTCCCACCGTAGGCCCCCCAGGCATCTGGCACCGGCCCACGCGGCTCCCAGCTTCCCGCATCCTCCCCTGTGGTTTCCTGGGAAGCCAGCGTCGCTTCACGAAGCGCAGCACTCCATCGCTCCCAGGACGTACCTCCCACCTGATACACAACCTGGGTGCCATAGTACCAATAGTAGGTATCTCGTCGATTTTCCCCTTCGCCCTTCGCATCGGGAGGCTCCTCCAGCAAGTAGGCCGCTCCTTCTTTCATCGCTGGATGATCGGGTGCCCAGCCCGTATAGAGCCGCATTAGCAATCCAACACTAGTCATGGTTCGCGTAGCGACCCGACCGTGCCGCTGCGCCGCGGTATCGGGCGCATTCCAGTTGTAGCGGTAGAGATACGACTTCTCTTCCGACTGCTGACTGCGTTCAACCCATTTGGCGACGCCATCGAGTGTTGTTCGGGGTACCTCCAGTCCGGCCAGCCTGCCGCTCTGCAACGCCATCAGAAACCACCCGGTCACGCTGGTATCCGCACCGCTTCGAGGCTGGTAGCGCCATCCGCCCAACTGACGGTCTTGCGTCGAAGCCATGAAGTCGATCGCCCGCTGCGCGGGCTCACGCAGCTCGGAATCCTGCGTCATTCCATAAGCTTCGCACAAAGCCAACGCGGCGATCGCATGACTGTAAAGCCAAGCGTTGGCATTGGAGGCAACGTCCATGCGTCGGTACAAATCCCCGTCGGCTCGCTGACCACGACGCAGCGCCTCCAAGCCACGTCGAATCGCTGCGGCATGCTTTCCCTCCAGGTGGGTGTAGCCGGCCCCCTGAAATGCGAGAATCGCCAAGCCTGTGGCCGCCGTATCGCTTCGAATCTTAACGGCTGGATCGCCGCGTTCCAGGTTCCACCACCCGTCCACCTGCTGCGTCGACGCCAAGTAATCCAAGCCCCGCTCAATCGCCAGCTCGGCAGCGTCCAGATCCCCGCGTGCGTTGCGGCTGAGCCGTTCTCGGCGTCTCTGGAAGGCAGGCACAGGCCTAGCAGCGGCCAGCTGTTGGGCGAACTCGGACCCCACTTCTGCTGCCCCCTCCGCTTTCTCGCCCCCCATCCCTCGCAGTGCCTTTTCGGCTTCCCCTCCGATGCGGCCTGGCTGAAGCCAACGTGGGGCGATCGAATCGATCGCCCCAGCAATCCGATCCGATGGATCATCGATCGATTGACTGACGCCCCCAAACCCGGTCGCGGCTTTGGGACGACTGCCCCCAGCAGCGTCGCCCGCAGTCGCTCCTGAACCACTGCGTCTTGTCACCTCCAACCTGCGATCCAACGGATCGCCAATTCCACCAGCCGCATTGGACCGCCTCGTCGCCGTTTCGCTCTTACTGCTTCGCTCTTCAGCCACCGGACTGGCCTTCAATATCCTGTCGAGACGGCTGGACATCGCTGGGCTGGCCTGCTGCTCAGAGTCCGCCAGTTGCTTCAACCCCAACTCCGATGAGGCTCGGCGATCGACCTGCCTGCCCCGTTCCCCACCCATCGCTTCGGGAATCCACTGCCGCTCCAACGCCTCCTCCATCTCTTTGGCCTGCACCCCGTCGCTCTCCCAAGACCGCTCAGCACTCGGCTGTCGCATGGGGCGATCCAGATCGAATCGCTTCTGCTGCCCCTCACGATCGATCGGCGTTGGCCGATCCTCAGGCAGCTTGGGGATGTCGATCGATCTCGTAGCCAAATTCTCCTTATCCATCTGCACTGCAGGCTCCAACGACGGCGCTGCCTGGCTCATCAACTCCTTCGAATCCAACTTCCCTCGATCCAATTCGGTCGCCTGGGGCTGCATCTGGAGTGGATCGAGTTGATCACTGGGGGAGGGGAGGTCGCCTGGGTCGAAGGAAAAGGAATCATTGAACTCAGGTTCCCGAGCTTCTTCCGCACGATCGAGGATCGAACGGCGGGAAGCCTGCTCCGCTTCAACCACCGGTTGCGGCAAGTCGAGCGATGCGATGGCCTGCAACCGCGCCATCCGCTCCACCTCCTCCAGACGCTGTGCTTGACGATCGGCCTGATCGTTCACTACCTGAGGCTCGCGAACGCCTCCAGCAGAATTTCCTGATCGATCGAACGGTCTAGCCAGAGAAGATCGATTGTTCGTTGGCGCCGCTTCCGACGCCAGACGTTCCAACCCTTCTGCTTCGGTACGCGGACCAGCCATGCCCGCCTGCGACTCTTCGATCGCCTCATTCAAGCGCTGCTCCAGCCGCTCTTCCTGATCGGCATCCATCTCGTGCTGCAACCCGGCTGGCGACAGCTCTTCGGGCAAATACTCGACCGCTAGTGCATGCTCCGTCGCAACCGAGATCGCCTCCCTTCCACCTGCCTCCTGACGGAGAGCCGGCAGCAGTACCCATTCAATCGCTCCGAAAACCATCCCCAAATGCAATGCGACGCTCAGAAGGAATGCGACAACCATGGTTCGCTGGGCTTGGCTTCGCGACATCTGTCGCACCAGCCCCCCACCCAACCATGCGGCCAGCGGTAGCAGCACCGACCAGACCCACGCGTTGGCCCACCATCGGGAATCGTCGAATCGCAAAGCCCGGAAGATGACCGCCCCCAACATGACGGTGATCAGGATCAGGGAAGCGTCGACGGCCCACCAACCGCCACTGGAATCAGAGGCAAGTGACAGCCTCCTTCTTTCTTCCCTTCCCCTTCGCTCGCTCATGGCTTGCGATCCATCGGGGCAGTGGTGATTCGGTATTTGGTCAAACCGTGCTTTTGACACTGGTCCATGACACGCACGACCGAGTCGACTGGAGCGCGGCGATCGGCTCGCATCGTCACCATCGGCTGCTCCATCTTCTCTGCACCGTATCGCGCCAACAGAAGTCCCAGCGTGGGTTCGTCCAGAGACTTTCCTTGAACATGGTAGCCACCTGCCTGATCGATGGAGACGACCAGTTCTTCCGGCTTGCTGGCCAATGGCTTGGCACTGCTGGCCGCCGGCAACTCAACCGGAAAAGCCCGGTCTTCCTGAGCAAATCTCGACGCGACCAGGAAGAAAACCAGGAGCAAAAAGACGACGTCGATCAGCGGCGTCAAGCTGAGCGATTCCAATGCTTTTCCACGCTGCAGACGAACGGCCATCCTAGTCAGCCTCCCGATGGAACGCGACGAACCACCGCGCCGCTGGTGGGCAGCACCTTGGCTGTCGCGGAATCCTCCACCCCGTCACTCGACTCCTGGTAAGCCCGCACATGCCCCCCTAGATCCCGCGCGACCAATTCCTCCCCCGCGATCTCATAGCGCGTCCGCCCCTCAAATCGCTCAATCTTCATCGCGATGGTGGCAATCAACTCCTCCAACTGCCGAAAGGCTGCCGAAATTTTCCCTTCGAACAGGTGCGAAAGGATGGCAGCCGGAATGGCGACCATCAAACCGGCCAGTGTGGTCACAAGGGCTTCATAAATTCCCTGCGCCAGAAATTCAGCGCGATTCTGGGTGCTGTCCAATTGGGTCGTGTGGTGGAAGGCATGGATCAATCCCCA
>Ga0315909_10000060_pt1 | contig 139941 bp, 215 predicted proteins | sample LakEriMetagenome_11_FD_203527 | JGI IMG/M metagenome (GOLD analysis project Ga0315909, IMG submission 203527) | Freshwater fungal communities from buoy surface, Lake Erie, Ohio, United States - Buoy 2 MA125 | ecosystem: Environmental > Aquatic > Freshwater > Lake | place: USA: Lake Erie, Ohio... | reverse complement strand
TGATGTTTCTCAGTTAAGAACTAATATCACACCACCAGAGGCTCTTCAAGAATCTATTGTCGCTAAAACAAAAGCTATTCAACAAGCTGAAGCTTCTCGTCAACAAGCAATCGCAGCTAAAGCAGATGGTGAAAGAAAAGTAGCAGTCGCTCGAGCAGATAGTGCAGAAACTATTATCAACGCACAAGCAGCAGCAAAAGCTATTAGAATTAAACAAACTGAGTTGTCTCCACTATACATCGAATACTTGAAAGCAAATGCGTGGGATGGGAAACTTCCAACTACAATTGCTGGCTCAAGTGGAACATTCTTAAACATTAAGTAATAATAAAAAAAATTATAGTAAACCTCACTGAATAATCAGTGAGGTTTTTTTATTTTAAATATAATTGTTATATTTGTGGTTATGAATGTAGAAGAATTAAAAACAGCAATAGGTCACCTACAATTAGACTTAAGAGGATGATTGGAGAGAAAAGAAATTAAAAGAACTAGGAATATGAAACATTTTTTAGATGATACAGATCTTTTTATAAAAGATAACTTAGACTGGATATTAGCTGGTAATAATGCTCATGGGTTTAGTAAAGAACAATTAGATAAAATGATTGAACTCTCTTTTCTTTATAATCATATGGTATTAGAAAACGATAAACTTACTTTTGAGTATGGTAAGTTGCAAATTAACCTAACTAATCTTTATGAGCAATATAGCGAATTGGTCTACCAAATAGGAAAAGAAGGAGTAAAGAATATGATTATCACAACAATAACTTCACAGGAACAATTTAAGTTAGCTTTTAAATCCTTTTTAAGAGATAATAAAATAAACAAAATACTATGAAAGAAAAAGCACTTATAAAAGAAACCGGTCAGATTTTAGATATAAAAGAAAACTGGATGAAATCACAGGTTACTTCCAGTTTTAGCTTTGATGATTTAGAAACAAAAGAATTTAAGAATAAATCTTTAGGTAGGTTTTATGTTCTTTCTGATGGTATTGAATACCCAGAAGATGAACTAATAATAGGAACTGATAATATAAGAGAATTTAAATTAAAAGGTATTGTATGAGATATAAAGTAGTAAAGAAAACATACATTTCAAGTGATAAACCAGTTAATAATTACTATGTGATGTATGAGAAAAAAGTATGGTGGAAAAAAGAACCAGTTTGGAGATGGTGTAGAGAAAGGACTTATTCTTCTTATGATAGTTGGAATGGGGAACCTGTAAGTCGAAATACTTTAAAAGAAGCAGAAGATTACATCAAAGTCCAAATGAAACTACAAAACGGTGACTTCAAAGATGAAGATATAAAGGTGTATGAATGTCGTGATAGTAAATTAGAAAAGATATTAAAATGAAAGTCATTTGTGTTACTAATGATTATAGTGGTGAATGGTCTTCTTTCAGTGCATACGATATGTTAACGATTGGTCAGTGGTATGAGGTATTAGAAGAACATGATACTTACTATACTATTGATTGGAGAGGGGGATATGAGGCAAACCTATCTAAGTCTTACTTTAAAACAATAGATGAAATAAGAGAAGAAAAACTAAATGAATTATGCTTGTAGTATGTAGAAATAATGAACCAAATGGTGGTAAAGTTTTAGAAGTAGGTAAAACCTATTTCGTTGAAAGAGTTGAATGTGTTCATAATCAAATTTATTATAAACTAAGTGGATTTGATAACACACTTTTTTGTTATTGGAATTTTAATATAGTAAGTCAATTAAGACAAGATAAATTAAATGAATTAGGTATATGATTGTTAAATTAAAAAAGGGTACTAATCTTAAAGATTACCATATTACAAATGGTAAGGAGTATATTGCCGAAATAGTTGAAAGAAAATTTAATGCAACTTGGTACAAGATAAAATGTGATGATGGTTATATCAGGGAGTTTTTAGATACACATTTTATTACTATTGAAGAAATGCGTGATAAAAGATTAAATGATTTAGGATTATGAAAGATTTATATAAACGATTAGTTGATACTATTAACTCACTTCCAGGTATCGATTTGAACGGTCATAACTTATCTCATACATTTGATAAGATTAAATCAGATTGGGGTGGTGCTTGTCTTTTCTTTTATTCTGATGAAAAAGATACCGAAGGACTTTTCTTTCTTATACGTTCTATGGATACTAGATATTGGGAATTTGGACACCTTTGGAGAATTGAGATAACTTGCGGAGATCAAATACACCAAAACGGAGATAGACCAATAACTTATAATATTTATAGACCGTTTATCGAAAAAGAAACCGAAGAAGAGTTAGATAAAGAAATAGAGTCACTAATTGATAATATGAAATACCATTTCAATCATGATGGTTTTATGTCAGGATTTAATATGAATAGAAAAAAGTATGGTTTAAAAGATTGGTTAAGACAAATGAAACTAAAAGATTTAGGTATATGAAAATATTTGTTTCAATTTTAATATATACATTTAAATTGAAACTAAATTTATGGCTAGAAGAATTTTATTAAAAAAAGGAGTTGATAGAGATTTAGCACCAGATGGATTCAAATATTTAAAATTAAACGACAAAAATGAGATTTCACTTGTCGATGATGAATTAGTAGAATACAGATATGATAAAAATGTTGAATCAACAACTCTAATTTCGGATCAACAAAATTACACAATTGGAACTTATAGTGCTTATCCAACGGACTATTATGGTAGTTTTAAGATAGGAAATTCTAATTTTCATCTAACTTATATGAGAGCTAAGTTAGAAAATCATGACTATTTCAATGAAAATTTAACAACGCCAATATTTATAGGAATATTCAAAGAAGACGGAGCTTACCTAAGATTTGTTGATGGGTTTGATCCTATTAAAGAATTTAATATAGATGTCACAGACTATTATTCAGATTTTGGAACAGTTAATGATATATCTGAGATCATTACAGAAGGTAAAAATTATACTAGTGAAAATAATGTTCCTACAATTGGTGGTTCAGGTACAGGATTAACTGTTGATATTAATGGCGCAATCGCTGTTCAATTAGATTTTGATAATGTCACTCCTTCTAATAATTTCCCACTAGAGGCTTATGCTAATCAAACAGTAACATTTACACAAGCATCTACAACAGGAAATGGTGGGACATTAGGATTTGACGTGATATTTGACTCAATTGGAAATATTTCAAGCTACTCAATAACAGCTGGTGGTGGTAACTTTGTAATTGATGAAGTTATTACAACAAATGATCCTTATGCTGGATCGATTAAAGTAAGAATTTCTGAAATTTCAGGCATCATAAATAATCCAATAGTAAATAATCCAGGAACTGGTTACACATCTGGAGATATTGTAACAGTAGATGCTGGTGATGGTTTAGCTACCCTTAAAATTAATTCAAATAGTAATAGCTTTTTAATTAATAACTTTTGGTTGAATCCACAAAAAGTGGTTGTTTCTGAGGTAACAAATCTTGTATTTACGTTATTACCTTGGAATGCCGATACTAACAACAGATATTTAAGATATAGTGTAGAATTAAATAATGATGGTCAAATTATCGCTTACACCGAAGTTGGATCAAGAAAATTAGACTCTATTGACAGTGGAACTTTAGAAGAAGTAAATGATTCTGGACCAATAGAATATAATGTATCAGGCGGAAATATAGAAGACAGTTGGTGGGATGTTACTAAAGTAAACTATGTAAGAAGTTCTAAGCCAAGATCGAATAATTTCCCACGAGTTGAATTTGCAGATGGTAGTTTTAACTTCACACAACAATCAACCACAGGAACAGGTACCGGATTCCAATATCTACAAGTTTTTGATTCTTTAGGTAATCCAAGTGGTACTACTTTTATCTCACCTAATGGACAGGATTATCAAGCAAATGATTTAATAACTGTTCAAGAATCAGGTGGAAATACTATAATAGTCAAGGTAGTGAATGTAGGAGCAACTGGAGATGTCACTGAGTTTAACGTAACTGATATCACATTGGAAACAGACACTTATATTTATGATCTTTGTCAATTTGATGTAATAACAAATCAAGTAACTGTTTATATTGAAGATATAGAAACTTGGTGGGGTCAAAATACAGACATTCCTTTTTCTGTAGATTTAGACGGAAATACTTACAGAATAGGTTTTAAAGGAGGCGTCTTATCACATCCATCAAGGCCAATGATCTTAACTAGTCTTAATTTACCGAGTAGCTATGCATATACCAATGAAAGTTATTTGATAGATACACAAGGTTCTCCATCCATTAGAAAGTTTGGAGATAACAAATTTAATGACTACAGTATTACTCCGTTAAACACTAGTGATAAAATTTACTTCATTAATCCATTGATGTATGGAGTTTAAAAAAAAATTATAATAAAATGGCAGGTAACGATTTTGAAAAAGAATTGGCAGTATTAAAAGGTAGAATCGATGGACTTGAGGCAAAAGTTGGTGAATTTGAAGCATCTCAAGGAAGAGCATTCAATGGAGGAGTTTTAATGATAGATTGCTACAATTTAACAACACGTGAGATGAAAAAATCAGCTAAAGTAATTCAAACTACTGCAAGATTTAATAGATGGAATAGAATATCAGGAGATAACTCAGCACTTTGGGTGTCTCACGATTCTGCAGTTATTTTAGAAAATAGTAATGAGTCTGGAGACTATCCTTTGATCGGTGTCAGAACATTTGGTGATACCTCGTTATCTGGTAAAGATTTAGTGATAGGGGGTTCAACTTTTGATGGTGATAACTTTTATAACTTTGGAACAGTTCCTTCACCAGAGGGATCTTATATGATTATAAATAGACAAAGAGTTTATTAAAATAAATATTAGATATGATAAGTTACTTACTCACATCTAATAAAACAATTGAAAGATTCGAATTTACTAAAAGTCATTTAAAAGATTTTGGTTATTCTCCTAAGATATTTTGGGGACCTGAAATTACATCAGAAAGAGAATCAAACTCAATAGGTCATTTAGAAATTATAAAAGACTTTTTAGAAAGTGGCGAAACACACTGCTTAGTATTTGAAGATGATTGTTTAATAGAAAATCAAATACCAGAAGACATTTTAGATAAATTGATAAATACATTGGATTTTGATATAATATTAATAGGTGGAATCCCAGAAGATATAACTGAGGAGTCGGAGTATTATAAAAAGTCGGATAAGTTTTTACAAACACATTGTTATATAATATCGATATCAGGTGCTAATAAATTTGTAAGTTCATCTTTTATGACTAAGGAATTCGGATACATAGACCACTATTACTCAAAGATATTTGATAAAATATATACCATTGTTCCAACTTTAGCAAAGCAAAATCTTAAATTTAGATCAAAAATTCCAAAGAAATGAATGTAGCTATAATACACTTATTTTATCCAGAACTTGTAGATGAAGTCATAAATAAAACCTTAGAGCTACCTGTTGAAAAAATAATTGCAACTACTTGTAATGTTACTATTTTAGAATATGTTAATGATAAGAATATTAAAAATTTAGAAATATCATTAGTTGAGAATAGGGGAATGGATATTGGTCCTTTTTTACTCAGTTTAGATAAGGTCCCAGAAAATTGTAAATATATCTATAAACTACATACTAAAAAAGACCATAAGTGGAGAAGAGAACTATTTGAAGGACTTCCTATTAATCCAGATGGTAAAGTAGTTTATGGTTCTCAAAATTGGGTTTATAAAGATCCAACATTTTATAAAAGTGATAAAATATTCAAACTGTGCCAAATGTTAGGATTTGAATACCCAGATAAAAGATTTATTGCAGGAACAATTTTTTGTATAAGAAAAGACATTTTATTCAAATGGATTTATGATAAAAGAATGGATATCTATAATCTTATGGAAATAGAACTCTGTAGTGATATAGAAGAATCAACTTGGACACATTCTATGGAGAGAGTTTTGACTTGTTTAAGTTACTTAGAAAAAGAAATACTTTGGAATATAAGTTGGCCAGACGACTTTAACGGTAAATGTATTTTTTTAAATACCGGTGTGGATAATTCAATTGTGGATTATCTGTCTAAGTTTAAAAGTGTAATAATTACAGATGATTTAAAAAAGATTAAAGACTATGAAAAACATTTTATATTTACATTCATTAATAATCCAGTTAGTAGATTAATTACAAAATATAGACAAGAAAAAAATACTGATTTTAATTCTTTTGTTGATGATATAATGGATAATAATCTTTTAGAAAAACAATCTGATATAGTATCTACAAATAAGGTCAATTTGATATCAAAAATAGAAGACTTCGAAGACAGTTTAGAATATATTTTTGAAATAACAAATACTGATTATATAAAATATCAAAAACCGTTTATTAAGTATGAACCTATAAATATAAAACTTAAAACAAAAGAAAAAATACTAAAATACTATCAATCAGACTTTGATAGGTTTGACTTTAAACAATGAAAAAATTACCTAAAGACTTTGATTGGAATTTTTATTTAGATTTTTATCAAGATTTAAAAGATGCTGGTTTAAAAACGGAAAAAGATGCTATCAATCATTATTTAAATCATGGATACTTAGAGAATAGGTTTTATAAAAAGTTTAACATAAATAACAATATCAACTTAGATAATAAAATAAAACCTGAAACATTTACACATTCACAATATTTTAATATTTTAAAAAATCATAATTCTAAAAAAATAATTATATCTGTAATTATAACTGTTTTTAATTACGATAAGTTCATTTGTGATGCAATAAATTCAGTAATTGAAAATGATATAGATGTTGAAATAGTTATAGTAGATGATAAATCAACCGACGACTCATTAAAATTATCAAGATCTTTTCTAAATACAAATCATAAAATTACACTTATTGAAAAGTATAATAACACCGGACTAATTGATTCAAGAAACATAGGTATATCAATCTGTTCAGGTGAATATGTTTTTATTTTAGATGCTGATAACACAATTTATAAAAATTGCCTTCAGGAACATCTGGATTACATTACAAAATACAACCTGGTTGCTTGTTATGGAGTCATTGATTGTTTTAATGAAGAAGGAGAACTTATAAAAAAAATATCAAATAAAACTTTCAATTATGAGCTTCTTAAATTTGGAAATTATATTGATGCTATGGCAATGTTTAATAAAAAAGAACTAATTGATGTAGGTGGGTATGATACAAATTTAAGTAAATTTGGCGTAGGATGGGAAGACTTTGAATTGTGGCTAAGATTAGGATACTTAAACAAAAAAGTTGGATTTATTAACAAATCATTAAGTAGATACCTAGTCAAAGAAGATTCTATGTTATCAGAAACAAATAAAGATTCTAATAAAGGGAATTTAATATATTATTTAAATAATAAATACAATGCCAATATTCAATAACGAAATAACATTTATTCACATTCCTAAAAGTGGTGGCACAACTATAGAAAGATTTTTACAAAGCAAAGGTTATAAAATGAGTCTCTTTACATCAACTGGTTCTATTTTTATAAATGGCCACACACCGCAGCATTGTACTTATCGTGAGTTAAATGAACTTAATTTGATTACCAATAAAGTATTTACAGTAGTAAGAAATGAAGTTGATAGAACTATCTCAGAGTATAAGTATGTAAAGAATATGAGACCAGATATATCTTCTAAATTTAATAACTTTGACGGATTTTTAGACTTATTCCTCAATAAAGATAATTCATTAATGTTTGACTTTCATAATCTTTCCAACAAAGAATTCTTAATCGATGAGACTGGTTGCATAAGTGATAGGTTAGAAATAATCAATTTTTTTGATATTAAAAAAATTGAAGACTATTTAGGAATAAATGGATTATCAAATTTTCATGAGATGTCATTTGTAGATGATATAGAAGCATCTGAAATACAAATTAAAAGAATAAAAGACTATTATGAAATTGATTAACATACATATTCCCAAAACAGCAGGAACTTCATTTAGAAAGTCTTTAGAAAAAAATTATAAAAACTTGTCTTATGACTATGGACATAAAATATTAAGAGATACAAATGAATTAATATCAGAGTTTGATGACTTCAATAGAAATTTAATTGTAAATAATTACAAATCTATAAACTGTATATCAGGTCATATTCTTCCAATAAGATATAAAAAACTTTATGACTTAGATTGGAAGTTTATAACTTGGTTGAGAGAACCATCTCAAAGATTATACTCACATTACTTACACTTAATTAGAGACTCGAAAACAAATGAAATTGGTAAATTCTTAGTTGATAATAATCTATCATTCGAGGATTTTGTTTTTCTACCAAAAGTTAGAAATTTCTATCAAAGATTCTTTTATAACTTTGTGGTAGAAGATTATTTTTTTATTGGTATAGTAGAAAGATATAAAGAAGACTTACTAAAAATATCAGAATTATTAAATATGAATTTTATTGAATACACTGAAAATCAAAATAGTGAAAAATCAAATAATATTTACGATATAGAACCAAATCTTTTAGATAAGATTAAAAATTATCACAGTGATGATTATAACTTATACTACAAAATTTTAAATAAAATATGATAATAAATCACAAATACCAATTCATTTTTATTCACATACAAAAGACAGCAGGTACTTCTATCACCAACGCACTTTATAATTTACCAGAAACTAATAATCTATATCATTCACATTCTATGATTAACTTATTAGATGATGGTGAATATGTTGATTATTTTAAATTTTGCTTTGTTAGAAATCCATTTGATAGATTACTATCTTGGTATAATATGATATTGAAAAAGGGATTTCATAATGACTGGAGTAAATATATTCTAGAAAACTCAACCAATTTTTCTGAGTTTTTAGAATTGACCGATATAGTAATTGAGAAGAATCCCTTAGAATTACAATCAACAATAGATTATCCAAAATCTATTTCATTTAATCAACTGGATTATATTACAGATAAACTGGGAAAAATACAATGTGATTTTATCGGAAGATTTGAAAATATAAGTAATGATTTTAATATTTTATCACAAATGTTAAATATAAAACTAGAATTAAATCACTTAAATAAATTTGAACATAAACACTACAGTGATTGTTATAATCAAATCGATATAGAAAACGTTTCAAAATTATATCAAAGAGACATTGAATATTTTAATTACAAATTTTAATATATAAATAAAAATTAAATTATCTATATGAGATACTTGAAAAGATTTAATGAAGAATTTACTAATACACAATCTGGTTTATATTATAAATTTGCAGAAGTACATCAAATATATGGTGGTGATAAAATTTGGAATCCTGAAACAGGAACAGCTGAATTAAAATCAGATTTTATTAAAAAGTTAAATCTTCCACAATTTATGCCAACTGAAGCATATCTTATTAATGAGATTAACCGTATGTTAAAAGCAAATACTAAACAGTTTGTAAATGTTTATCAGAAATCATTAGTTGAAACAGGAAACGAAAAATTTAAACAACATGCTGAAATTTTAAATTGGATTCAAAAGTTAGCAAGAGAGTTTCAATCAGTATCAACTGCATCAGCTCAACAAAGACCAACATTCGTTTTAAGAATAAAAGACTTTGCTAGACTTTGGTTTGAATTTATAACACCTATTATATCATCATCAGTAAAAAGTTCTTGGTTGAAATCTCCAGAAGGAGTTCAATTAGGACCAGAACTTGGTAGATTTGAATGTTACTTAGAACTTTTAGTTGATGAACCAGTTGATGCTTCAATGAAATCAGAAGAAGAAGAGAAAGAAGAAATACAATTAAAATTAGATGAACTTTCAAGTAATATATTCTTCTATAGCAATCAAACAAGAATTAGAGAATACTCCAAAGAACAATTAGATAAAATAGTTGAGATACTACAAAAATACTCACAAATTAAAGTTGAAGTTGAAGGTTGGATGAATTATTCACTAGAATATGCAAAAGAAAGAGGATATGAAAATCTACACCAAGATAGAGCTAATGCAGTTAAACAAATCTTAGTATCTAAAGGAATTGATAGTAATAGAATATTAGCAATCGGTAAAGGCCAATCTTTATTATATCCAGAAGATGAGGGACAAAGAGATCCAGGCGGAAATTGGTATAACAAAAACATGCGTGTTGATATTAAAATTGTAGAATAAACTTATCATTCTCAATTTAATATAAATTTCTATGATTGCAGTTGCACTTATTATCTTAAACATTGTTCTTTTAGAAATCATCTTAAGTATTGACAATGCTGCTGTTTTAGCTACTATGGTAAAATCATTACCTGAATCTCAACAAAAAAAGGCATTGACTTGGGGAATCATCGGAGCTTACTTATTTAGAGGATTAGCTCTCTTATTTGCTTCACTCCTTTTAACAATAACTTGGTTAAAGTTAGTTGGCGGTCTTTATTTAATTTACTTAGGTATTAAAAGTTTATTTTTTAAATCAGAAGAATCAGATATTAATAATTCACAATCTTCTTTTTGGAAAACAGTAATTTCAATTGAGATTATGGACTTAGTATTTAGCATTGATAATGTACTTGCTGCAGTTTCTTTTACAAAAGAACTTTGGATAATAATGTTTGGAGTTGGAATTGGTATATTAGCAATTAGATTCGCAACAACTAAGTTTATCAATATAATTAATAGTAATCCTATAATTGAAAAGATAGCTTATGTTGTTATTGGTTTATTAGGATTAAAATTAGCACTTTCTTATTTCTTACCATTACTTAATTTAGAATCAGTAGATATTCTTTTTTCGGTATTTACTTTACTTGCTTTTCTTATACCAATCTTTATCAAGAAAAAATAATTTGATATTTAATTAATATTTATTATCTTTGTAGAAACTGATTAAAATGATTAAAGTATTCGAATCAATATCAAATCTACAAAGAGATGCAATCTGCAATCTTAACGACAGTAAGGTTTATAATAAACTTGGTAGAATGACCAGGGATATTGTTTGTAATATAGTAGGAAATAAAATCTACAACCTAAACTCTCAAATGACCAAAGATCTTCTTTACACTATCGTAGATGGTAAAGTTTATAAAGGTCAATCAACTATGACTAAAGACTTACTTCTTACTATTAAAGGAGACATCATCTACCGTGGTCAATCAACTATGACCAGAGATATTGTTGCAAACATTAGAGGAAAACAATTGTTTTATAAAAACTCTAATCTAAATAAAGACATCCAATTTAACTTTGATAATAAACCATCACTAATTGAGTTTGTTGCTATTTGGCATACAATCAAATCTAACTTCTATTAATATTATTTAGACTTTCTTTTTTCAGCAAAAGCCATGGCTGCTTCTCTTACCCATTGACCATCTTCTTTTGCCTTTCTACGTGCATCTATTCTTTCCTTATTACATGGTCCATTTCCTGAAACAACTTCCCAGAATTCTGACCAGTCAATTTGTCCAAAGTCATAATGTCCTCTTTCATCATTCCATTTCAATTCTTTATCTGGAATCGTTAATCCAATTAGCTTAGCTTGTGGAACCGTGGCATCTACAAACTGTTGTCTTAATTCATCATTAGTATGGCGTTTAATCTTCCACTTAATAGATTGTTCGGTGTGCTTTGAATCTGAATCACTTGGACCAAACATCATAAGTGAAGGCCACCAAAATCTATCTAAAGCATCTTGAGCCATCAATTTTTGTTCTCTACTACCGTTTGCTAACTTAGTCATAATCTCAAAACCCTGTCTTTGATGAAATGATTCTTCTTTACATATTCTAACCATCGATCTAGCATAAGGTCCATAAGAACATCTACATAGTGGAACTTGATTCATAATAGCTGCTCCATCAACAAGCCAACCAATAGCACCCATATCAGCCCAAGTTAGTGTAGGATAGTTAAAGATAGAAGAGTATTTAGCCTTTCCAATATGTAAGTCATCTATTAACTTTTCTCTGTCACTTCCCAATGTTTCTACTGAACTATAAAGATAAAGACCGTGACCTGCTTCATCTTGAACTTTAGCTAAAAGAACAGCTTTCCTTCTCAGTGAAGGAGCTCTCGTAATCCAGTTGGCTTCTGGAAGCATTCCAACAATTTCAGAATGAGCATGTTGTGATATTTGACGAACTAATGTTTTACGATATTCATCTGGCATCCAATCGTTGGGTTCAATCTTAATATCTTGTTCAATTTTTTGTTGAAACTTTTTCTCTAATTCTTCTATATTCATATAGGATTATATATAAATCTTTTAATTTAGATTGGTAATTAAAATTAAATTAATAACTTTATAAAAAAATTAATATGGCTGTATTTTTAATTTTCGGAATTATACTATCTGTTGCTAACGAAATCATAAGAGAAGAGAAATGAATTATAAAGAAATCAAAAATAAGACCGATGAAAAGTTTGAGTCAGGGGATTTTAAACCAGGTGATATCTTCTCTGAAATGCTATCTAATTGGAAAGTCATTATCCGTGTAGAAGGAGATAAATTGACTGTTATACAGGGACCTAACAGTAATCTAGAACTAAAAAAATTCACTAAAGAAGAATTTAAACAAAATTGCCAATATAAACACGGTGATGGATATTGGATTGATTTTATGAAGAATAATCCAAGTAGAGTTTCTGATTATATCGAGGCTTACATTGAACAGATGAAACTTACACCAGAGGATATTAGACAATTTAAATTAGACTTAGTCCTATGAAAAGATTATTACAAAAAATAGTATTCTATTTTTATTTTAAGTATCAAAAGAAAAAAAGAAAATCAATATGGGAACTTTAGATGATGATTGGTGTCACTACTCAGATATGCCGTCACCAATGGCTTACCAACAAAAATCTATATATAACGATATGACAAAAAGTGAAATTATATCCAGAATAATAGAGTTGGAAACTCCAATAGTTGAAAGAATTATAAGTGATAAAAACTTTAGATCAACCGACTCTGATGAATATCAAGAAAGTAGGATTGAATTAAAAATACTCAGAGAATTGGTTAAGGATGAACTTTACCCACCAAACTATACTAAAGAAGATCATACTCAAAGACCGGACTTTGATAGTTTAGAAGTTTGGAAACAAAAAAATATAAAACTAAAATGACAAATATAATTTTATTACTTAGTATAGTATTTTTGATTCATGAAATCAAAACACTTTTCTACACTGTAGAATATGATAAACAAATCACTAAAATTAAAAGTGATTTAAAAAATGGTTATTTAAATCCAAATGATAGACCGTTTATTATATTCAATATGATATATTTTATTTGGTCGATTTTTGGTTTATTCACTCAATATTGGATAATCTTTTTAATATTTATTATCTTTAGTACCTTAGTAGCTAATCTTTATAAAACAGAAGATTTTATTAAAAGACTCAGAAGAAGAAAGTTTGATGCTATAGTATCAATTACTTTTTTAAGTTTATTATTTATAAAACACTACTTATGATAGATGTTTATCAACACGGATCAAATATAGGTATCTCACTACACGGTTGGGGTGGGTTTTTACTTATCACCTACTTTGTATTAGAAATGGTTTTTTTATTCCTTACAAAATCATTACTTATACACAAACTATTTATTTGGTTTAGAGTTCGTAGAGAAGTTAAAAAACTTATACCTAAATGGTGGAAATTAGATAAAGTAAATGTTCTTACAATTGAAAGAGTGAATACCAGATACAAAGTATATGTTCAGCTTAGAAGTCGATTAATGGTTAGTGATTGGACCAATGACCATATTATTGTTGATTGGTTAGGTAGTATAAAAAATCAAAAGTTAATTGAAGGTATAAAATATTATGATGATAGAAAGTCTGATGAAATAAAAAGATGGAAAAGAGATAACATATTAGAAAAGATATTATGACATTTAAAGAAAGATTAGAATCATATGATAAGATAAAAGATTATGATTTTGCACAGAAGATATACGCAAATCTTTGTAACTTGGTTTGGTATGATTATGTTAATGATGAGGTTATAGATTTTTCTTGGAGAAGTTCTGGTGGGTTTGTTTCTGGGATAAGACAATTAGGTGAGGACTATATGGACTTTTATTGTTCAGGTAATGAAGGTGAAATAGATGATGAGATTGAAAAGTTATTTGAATCATGGAATATAGTCAATGTAAAAGGATACTATGATATTAAAACTAAAACTGAAGAAGAAAAGATAGCGGAGTTTAAAAAAACAAATCCTTTAGTTGTTGCTTATAATAGAGATAATAAAATAAATAACATCCTATGAGAAATAAAGTTTTAGAAGAAATAGTAATTTAATAAACGATTAAATCATTTTTTTAATTCTCGTAATTAATATATAATTTTATGAGATTAGCATTTTTTGATTTTGACGATACTCTTTTTTACACTCCATTAGAACAAGGTGGTAAAGAAGAATGGGAAGATAAAACGGGAAAACCATTTCCTCAAGTTCCTCCTGGATACAGAAACTTTTCAGATTTCTGGTGGAAGTCTCCACAATCTTTAGACTTAGACGTATTTGATATTAAAACTAATGATTGGATTATTAGTGAATACCAAAAGTGCAAAAAGAGAGGAGACTATCTTATTATGATGACTGGTAGAGTTGAATCACTTAGAAATGATGTTATTGAGATATTAGAATCGAAAGGATTAACATTTGATGAACTACATTTCAAACCAGAGACAGGTGAAACATTTAGTTATAAGATTAAAACTATGGAAGATAGGATATCTGAATTAAAACCAAATGAAGTGGTATTTTATGATGATAGGAAAGATCACCACCAAAGATTCATTGATTGGGCTAAATCCCGTAAAGATGTTAAGATAAAGATTGTCAATGCTACAACACATGATGAGGTAGATAACCAAACCAATATTCTTAGATTCTATGAATTTATGAGTTGGAAATTTAAAAAATAAAAGATTGTTACGTTTATAGAACAAAAGAAGATAGTGAAAAAGGATATGATATAATTAAAAAGAATACCTCTTTCAGATAAAAAAAAATAATTAACATGAAATACTTAAGACTATTTGAAGAATTTAATACTAAGATAATATCTTTAGACCAGTCTCCTCAGAATGCAAATTATTATTGTGGTAGATGCGGTCAAAAACAACCTTCAAAACCTAGTTATGGAGATCATTGTGAGAATGATAGATGTGATTTAACAGTTGGAAAAAAAGTAGATGTTTTAACTGGTGACACTAAACTACCAGATGGTTATTATTTAAATGGGCCTCAGTATGATAATAAGATAGCATCCAATATTGATAATCCAAAATGTCCTCTGGGTTCTCATTGGGATGTTAAACAGGGCAAGTGTGTTCCTGATAATGTTGGTGAAGATAAAAAACAAAAGTTATTCAAAGTAGCTTACTCGTTTGACAGTCAATGTCCTCCAGATAAAATTTGGAATCCAGAAACAATGACTTGTGATCCTAAAAAGGTTGCTCCAACAGGAACAGATGAACTTAAATTTTTAATTATACAATTAAATGATATTCTTTATGTTAGCTTCGATAGATTATTAGAAGCTTATCTAAATTGTTTAAAGCAATCAGATAGAGAAATTTTTGCATCAGATGTAAAACAAAAACTTGAAAAAATTCAATGGACTGCAGTACGCTCGAATCAACACGGAGATGCTAATCCATTAACAGAAGCTCTACTCGACTTCTTTGAGTTTATTTCTCCATTATTATCGGATAATAATATTAAGAGTTATTTCTCAACTTCTAATGGTAGGAAATGGGGAGGTAAGTTAATTGCATTTGAAGACTTAGGATTTAGAATATTAAGTTATACTTCAATGTTATAATTTAAAACCTCATCAATTAAGATGAGGTTTTTTTATTTAGACATCTTAGCTAATGCTGACTTCTTAATCTGTCTTACTCTTTCTTGAGATACTTCTAATTCAGTTGCTAACTCAGAGAGTGTCTTTTCTTTTCCTAATAAACCAAACAAACCTTCTATTACTATTCTTTCTCTCACATTTAACTTAGACATTAAACTTAAAACTTGTAACTTACTATCACTTAAATTAACTAAATCACTAGTATCACTGGTTGATGCAATTGTATCTAATATAGTTAATTCATCTTCACCTATTGTTATATCTAGTGATGTTACAGGTTTAGATGATATAAGTGATAACTCTACCTTATCTAAATCAATTTGTAGGTACTCGGATAATTCTTCTGAAGTAGCCGGTCTTCCCAATCGACATTCTAAATCATTTTCAGCTCCTTTTATTTTATTTAAGTTAGCGATTTGATTGACAGGAAGTCTAATCATACGTGAGTTATCTGCAAGTGATTGGATAATAGATTGTCTAATCCACCATACGGCATATGATATAAATTTAATACCTTTGGTGTCATCAAATTTCTGGGCAGCTTTTATTAGACCGATGTTTCCTTCACTTACTAAGTCTTCTAAGGAAAGTCCCCGTCCGACATATTGTTTTGCAACAGATATAACAAACCGAAGATTGGCTTCGATTAATTGATTTTGTGCCTTTTGATCACCTAATTTAATGCGTTTAGCAAGTTCGACTTCTTTATCTCCATTGATAAGGTCTAACTTACTTACTGATTCTAAATACTTAACAAAGGATTCAGTTTCTCTTGTAGTGATTGATTGTGTTATCTTTAGTGGTCTCATATAATATAAATATACTATATAGACGTAAAAAGTCAAGTAAAGTTACAAAAAAATGAACATTTTTCTGTATTTTTTAATTATTCAATACAAAAGAAGATATATATTAATTTGTATTATTAAAATAATATATAACTTATGAGATTCATCAAGTTATTTGAAGACTTTGATAGTGGAGTTAAGAAAGGAACAATATCAGTTAGTGGTAAAGTAATTACAATAGCAGGTGTTGGGAAAATTGATTACACTAATTTAAGTTTCAATACAGATATTGAAATGATACCAGAAGTTTTATCAATAACTAAAAACTGGGATAAAGATTTTATAAAAACTTCAATAGGTAATTTTCAAGGTCAATTCTTATTTAACTACAATGGCAGGTTATTTGTTTTTGTTAAGATAGGTAAATGGGTAATGCCATTTTACTTTTCATCAAGTGGAACTAGTGGAAAGAAAATAGATTGGCACTATGTATTTGGAGTTGATGTTAAAAATGATTGGATTATTAAAGGTGGAGTTTTACCAAGTGGTGAGATGTCATATAAAGAATACTTTACCAATACTTATCAAAATGAGATTAATAAGATTGAATCAATGAAGTCTGAGTTAAGAAATAAATTACCACTAACCGAATTAGAAAGAGATGAATTAGTCGATTATTTATCTATGAATAGAAGTAAGTATTCAAAGACATTAGAAAGTGTTTTTATTGGGTTAGATGTGGTTGAAGAAATGGCATCAGATGGTGTTGTTCCAAATGAAAACTACGACTATTTGTTAAATACTCATTTAAGTATATTAAAACATCAAAGTTAATTTGTTTATATTAAAAATAATCCTTATCTTTGTGGGATGAATAACAACAAACTTAAATTAATTATACTTACTATTATTGCCTCAATGATTGCCGGGCAAAGTTATCAAGTTTATCAGATAGAAAAGAAATTAGACTTTGCCCAAAAGAATGGACTTCTTAAATGTAAAAAACCAAAATAAGTAATTAATTTACTACCGTAAATTGAAACATAATCGGACAATATGGACCTGGTTTAGGATCAACCTCAGCTAATTCAATAGCATCTTCTAACCTATCAGTTATATCTTCAATTTCTTTAGTGTGGCCATTTTTTCTACCAACAGCAGAATGTCCAAAATAATCAAACTTAGTTAATTTAACTTCACCTTGTGATTTAGATCTATCCATTATTACTTCCATAATATCTCTCCAACATGATTTGATTTCACTATTGACTAAACTAATATCAACTGGTTCATCCAATCTAAATCCTACTTCATATTGTATGCCCCATTTAGATTCATTAGCAACTACACCAACATTAAACTTTCTCATATTACCAGTCCATCTATTGAGTTGATTAATATGTGGTTGAAATCTCATTTCCGAAAGAAGACTATTTATTGCAATTTGCATATCTTGAGAATATGAGTAAGGAAGCCCACTCTCAAATAATTTAAATGATTTAATATTTTTCATATGTTTATTCTCCTTTAATTAATAATTCACCTAACACTTCTAATCTACCCATTTCAGTTTGAAACTCAGTTTGTGTCATATCTAAACTAATAGAGTTTAAGGTCTTATTAAATTCTTTTTTAGCTTCTACCTCATCTAATTCTCCTTTAGATGCCTTTTCATAATAGGGAAGTTTAACTTTGAAGTGTCTCCAAGTAAGAAGAGCTAATCCTCCTTTTTCTTTTGCACCAGTTGCAATCTTCTCAGCTCCTGCTCCACGAGTTTTTGCAAAATCTTCTATACCTTTTAATTTATTCATATAGTATATATTTAATTAAAATTCCGTATCTTTGTCTTTTAATCACTACAATATGTCACTTCAATTCCAATCAGCTAAAGACTCTATTAAAGGATATTCAGAATCACTATTAGCCCGTACAGAAACCAAAGATTGTGTTGTTAGGGCATTTGCTTCTGCCTTAGATTGGGATTATAATAAGACTCACCGGTTCGTTGCTAAAGAGTTTCTAAGACAACCAAAATGCGGAACTAAACGATTTATACCGACTATGAATCAAATGGTTTCAGAAGGTCGTAAATTAGGTCGTAAGTCAATCAAACCTATTACGGACCCAGGTATCAAAACAGTTGGTCAGTTCGTAAAGTGGTATGATAGGGGAACTTATATCATTGTTATTTCACGTCACGCTTTCACTATTAAAGACGGTGTAGTTGTTGGTGGTAATTGGAATGATGCTACTAGAATGCGTTGTCAGATTAAAGCAGTTTGGAAAATAGGTTAATTATACACTCTTATTTCTATTGGTGTTTCGGATAATAAATCATCTACTAATGCATCAGTTGTATTGGATGTGGCTAATTCTATTGTATTAGTATCTATAATAGAAAATAATACACTACTTCCTTGACTTGTATTAGCTGTAATAAAAATTGTTGTTTTACCTATAACAAAACCATCATTAAGTTCTCCTCTATATTCACCATCAGTAATTCTTGTCCAATTAATATTACCAATGGTATTCTCTAATACTGTAGGAACAGGTGAGGCTGTTAAACCTTGATTTAATAAAGCAGTATATACTTTATACGGCCTTGGATTACCAGTTTTAATAATATCACCATCTGATTGTCTCTCAGAAAAAGTTGCACCGTTATATCCAATCCATTGATAACCACTTGGTGGATTACCAGTTGATGTTAATTGGTCTTCTTTTAATAATAATCTTCTTGCCATAATTTTCGTTTATTGTATATATTAATATTTTAATTTAAATATTGAGTATGAGTCAAAATTGAACTTTTTTTATAAAATTGAACTTTTCACTTTTTTTAGTTAATATATAATTAAAAAATAAAATGATATTTATGAAACATCTCAAAAAATTTAATACTTTTGGTAGAGTTAATGAGGAATTATCTCCAGAGTTACAAAAGAGAGCATATGACAAAATGGTTCAAATCTCTAAAGACCCACAAGCATTGGATAGCTTGATTAAATCTAATATGGCTAAAAGCATTCAAGCAATGGTTTCTCCAGCTGTAAAACAAATTACAATGAAACTACAAGAAATGGTTAGTAGTGCAGTTGCTGGTGCAGAAGGCCAATTCAAACATCCAGGTTACGCAACTTTATCTACTGGAAATCTTAAAAATAAGTTTGTAGTTGAATTAGTTGATACAGGACTTGAAGAAGGAGTTGTTGTATTTTTGATTAAAGACAGAACTTTTGAAGAAGTATTGATGTCAATTTCAATCACTAAAGATAAGTATCAAAAATCATCTTTCAATGATGAACTTGCAAAAATGAGTAAATACTCACCATCAGCAAATACTTCAGAAGACAACTATATGATTGAGACTTTATTGATGAGTAGCAAAGCATTTGTTAGAACACTTAAACAACTAATTGTTCAAGTTCAACAGGATGAGATTCCAGTTGAAGGAGAAGTTCCAGCTGAACCAACAGCAGTTACACAAGAAGGATCATTAGATAATGTAGATATGTCAATGTATAGAGAAAGTTACAGAAGAAGATAATAAATATCAAATTTAATTTTAAATATAAAATAAAAGGGTGATTAACAAATCACCCTTTTTTTATGCCGGTTCTAATTCTCTTTCTAATTCTCTAACAGGAACATCAACTGTTTCCTTTACTTGGGGTTTTGATTTAGTCTTAGATTTCTTTCGTTCCAATTTCAGTGCAGGCATACCTGGTTCAAATCTCCAATTAGCAAATCCTGGCTCTGCTATATAATCTAACTCACCACTAGGTGAATACCATTCAAAAGTGGTGTTTCTGATTTCTTTTAAAAGAAAACCACCTAAATCGTTAATATCTCGAACAGTATAGACTTGGCCTAATTCTGGTTTAATGACACCTTTAACAGTAACATATAAGTCAGTATCATTTACATATCTGACACGTGATCCAATTTTGATTTCAACACCTTTTAATAAAACAGTTTTCATATTACAAATATAGTAATAAAATTTTATATTTCAAAGTTTTTCCACTTATCTCAAACCTCCTTAAGTATCTCAATTTTATATTAGTATATCTTAAATATAATCACTATATTTATAGGATTAAATGATTTGGACATATGATTCATTTTGTTTATCTTTATCATGACTGATCAAAAGTTATATATAACATTATGAGAAAAAAGAAAGAAATAATTGATAATAATAATATTGATGTTGATACATTAGAATTAGAATTAGAAGTAGTAGAAGTTAGAAAACCTGTTGAGGTTAAGAAAGAACCAAAACCACATATACCAGATATCGAAGTTGCCAGAAAGTTAGTTAATATACATTCGTCTGCACAAAGTAGAAACTTAGAATTTGATTTGAGTTTTGAGTATGTTAAAAAACTACTTGAATACACCACTTGTTTTTATACTAATGTTCAATTCACAGAAGATGGACCACACGCTAGATCCTTCGATAGAGTAGATAATGATAGAGGTTATGTTATCGGAAACGTTGTGGCTTGTACCACTGACATTAATGGAAAAAAGAATAATCTTACAATTGATGAGATTATCTGCCTTTATAAGAAGTTAGGACACTTAAAGAAATAAACTCACACACAATAAAAAATAAATTGGAACACTCAAATATAATTTTTACAGAGAGTTTGGGCCAACAAAACAAAACAATAGAAAGTTATGAATAAAGAAAAATACAACCAGATTATTGGTGAAGCGTATGAGGATTTTTTTAATAAAACCAGAGGATTAGATCTCCATTTAGCAATCAATAAAGATATTGTAGTTGTGGAAGGTCCTGTTTATAACGCAATTCCCAAATTACTATCAAAAGAACAGTTTATCAACAAATGTAAAACCAATCCAGAGTTCTCTGAAAAGTGGGGACTAAAGATTGAAGAAAGAGAGTTGAGTGAAAAAGAAAGGATGAATACTTTAGTTCAAAATGAACAAAGATTGATTTATGAAGAAGTTCAAAGTTTCAAAAACGTAAGAAAGAAAAAGATTAAAGATTGTTTAGACGAAAGAAATGTCCCAACCAAACTAATTACACTAACATACAACAACGAAACAATAGAAAGTTATGAATAAAGAAAAATACAATCAGATTATTGATGAGGTTTATAAGAATTATTTTCTTATAAAAAGTATAGAGGAAGGTCCTTTTGGTATTAGTGGTTTGATATTACCAAAAGAAGAATTCATAAATAATTGTAAAACCAATCCAGAGTTCTCTCGTGTTTGGGGAGTAAAGATTGAGGAAAAAGAGTTAAGCACCCAAGAAAGAAATGCGTGGTTTCAAATTCATTTAAATGGTAATAACCCTTTTATGAAATCTGATTGGAAAAATTTTGAGTTAGACCAACAAAACATTCCAACAAAACTAATCACAATAACATACAAAGATAAAACAATAGAAAGTTATGAATAAGTTATATGTTAGATGGAACCCATTACACGAAAGAGTCGTATGTGTTCATTCATCAGAAGAATTGGAGTGTAAAAAATGTATTGAGGAACGGGAAAAAGTAAAAGGTACCGCATACTCATTAGAAGGAAAGTGGTTTGAGATTGATAGTGATAGTGAATTATGTTATTGCGGAAACCCTATTGATACAACTAAGCCAGATTGTGTAGATTATAATTTATGTAAAGAACACGCAATGGATGTTTAAAAATAGAAAGTTATGTTTGTTTATCAAATAAGAAATATACAGAAATCCGTTCATTTTTCTGTATTATATTAATTAATTCCTTATCTTTGTATTATGAACACCCAACTAATCAACCATATAAAAGAGTTATTCAAAAACATAACCCCTAAACCAGATGCCGCTGGTAACTTCTACGACTATCCACTACAATCACTATTCACCATTACACACGGTGGAACTAAATCTGGACACGTAGACCTTATCAAATCAAGCAAATTCATCATTACCGAAAACGATTTATCAGTCGATAAAGAATACCCATCTATGTCTATGGCTAATAAAATCGGAAACCAATACCGATATAAATTTGTCGTAACTATTAATGAACCTAAAGAAAAATCTGATTTTAAAATCACAGGATCAGAAAAAGTCCTTTACTCTGGCACCTATAAAAAAGAACACACCTTTATGTTTAATTCATTTACCGATGCTAATGAATTCTACCTCGATATGGCTAATAAATTGAACCTGACAGACGATACCTATAAAAATAGTAGATATACCCAATTGGTTAATGATAATGCACCAGAATTCAACAAAGAAGCTTATTTAGACTTAATCTCTAACTTCGAATTATTTTAACTAATAAGAAATATACAGAAAAACGTGCAGATTTTTGTATTATACAAATATAAACACTATCTTTGTATAAGTGAAAGGGCTGTCTATTTAGATTGGAGTGTAGACTCCAACCTGCTTACTATTATTTAACAGATTATATTGTAAGTATTTGATATGTTATGTAAATATCCGCAGATGAATCCCCACTCACTGTATCACTGTTAGCACGAATTAATAAAGGTTGATTATCAACAATTGGATTACCAGTTATATCAGTTGGTATCATCGGTGAAAATACATTTTGAGTATCAACTCCATTCCATACAAATTGAGCATTTCCAGTTCCATCACCTAGCTCTAATTGTGTAAATGATGCAGTAACACTAACAAACGTATATTTAACATATGCTGCAACAACAAAAATAGCATCACCAACAGATGGAGTCGGAATACCTGTATTTATAGGAGATGTACTTAAAGAACTAAGCTGTGATGAATCTAAAGACACTTTAATTGTTTTGAAATTAACTACTTCAGATGATGTAGTTCCTGTAATTAAAGATAAACTACCACCATCATTAATTCCTAAAATTTTGAATCCAGTAGGAGAAACACCAGATAATCCACCTTCTTTTAATAATATTCTTTTTGCCATATTGTTTGATTTTTTATATTCTATATATTATTTTAATTTATACAGAAATCCGTTCATTTTTCTGTAACATCTACACTCTCTATCGTTAAAATATAATCTTCAGGTATACTATGTTCCCTAGCACCCTCTAAACAAAACTCCTTATACCAATCATACGGCTTTAAACCCCCATCCAAATACTTCTCATTAGTAGATATATAACAAACACATTCAATTTCTTCACCTAAATCATTTATAACAAACAATTTAAATTCATCATATCCCCATCCTAAACCTTCAGCCTTATCTAATAGTACCTTATCACCCTCTGATATATCCCATATAACACCCCACACCAGATTATCTCCACCAATATAGACCAAATTTGCCTTACCAGACCCATCTTTACTCCTTTTATTAAATACTAACTTCCAACCACTAACCTTAGCTACACCTATAAACACGGAATTAGGACACCTTTCGGTTATCCTTCTACTACTCATATTAGATCCATAACAAAATACCTTCATACCTATTTATACAGAAATCCGTTCATTTTTCTGTAGTAATCTAATACACTTCTCCATCCTCAAAACCCTACGCTTAATAAACCACCTCTGGCGCTTATTACGGTACATTTGACTAAGGTTCTCTATAAAGTTTATTCTATGACTCATATATCAATCTTAAAGATGCGGATAATCTTCTGAACTCGCCTCGTCCTCAAACCATTCTTAAAACTATCTCTAAACGACTTAGAGAGTGGCTCCCAATCATTTTTATTATTTTCCATATATACGCATTATCTTCTTAATACGACGCATAGACCTTTTCCAACGCCCATATTCCTCGAGGTCATTCTGCCATCGGTCAATCTTAATCTTTGCCATCCTTAACATCCATAAACTTTCTTAATATCAATTCAAGCAACTTCGAGCGGTCATAACCACCCTCTTCACAATACTTATCAAATCTCTTGTAAAGGTCATAATCTATCGTGCCACATATACGAAACCTCTTATTGTTTTCTTTTTTGGCCTCTTCAAATTCATCTTCTTCTTTCATAGTATATATATCTGATTTATTTGCGCAAGTTTTGATTTTTAATAAATGGCTTAGATGTAAGTAAATGTAATGGCTGACTTAACCCTTTTGACACAAACTGATAGAATGACATAGATTTAACACATATTCTTACAGAAATATGGTCTTTTTCCTGTAGCCCCTACAAAATTCCGTTCAGATTTCTGTAATTAATAAAAACAACCATACAAGAATCTGTTCCCTTTTTTGTATAAATTAAACCAATTTTGCATCCTAAATACAGGATTCCGACCACAATTCTGACAATAAACTTTACCTTATCTAACTAATAAAACCTTTATGAAATGGCTTTGTAAAATCCGCCACCGTTGGTATTATACTCCAACTAGACAGTCCTTAAAAGTAGGACAACTTATCTTAATTAGAAGAAGGTGTCTAAGATGTGATAAGGTAGAAGTTCAGAGTTTAATAGATGATAGTTGGTATGTGACCAAGCCGACTAAAGCAGAGTTAAGGGAGATTAACTTAAAGAAGTTAGGGATTCATTAATCATTTTACATTCAACATCATTCTATTATAAACTCACATATTTCGATATTTAGCGCTTTAGATTGTTGGAACATAAACTCTATTTTGATTGGATGTCTTTTAGTATCATCATTAAGTATATTGTGTATAGTAGTATCTCTTACTTCGGATAGTGTAGGACCATCTATAGTTATTCTCCAGTTTAGTATCATATTAGTATTGTGCATTCGACTTTCTATTTGTTTATTTATGGCTTCTTTTATTCTATTAGGATCTTTATACATTTGTGTATATTCATATGAGAAGAATCTGAATAGGTCTTTGATATAATTAGAGTTAATCTCTTGTAGTGTTTTATGTTGGTATTGAGTTAGTGTGTTATTCATTTGGTAGTTTGGTGTGTTATTATTATTATAATATAATATAATATATAGTTTATGAGAATTAAGTCATTTCGTTTGTTTGAGTCTAGTTATAATGTCGAGGAGATTATATCTACTGTAAGGGATATGTTATTAGAGTTAGATTTTTTAGATATTGATAGTAAGTGGGCATTTGTTCCTGGTTTGTGGGGAAATGATGAGGCTATTGTTGTTAAATTATCAAAAAGAGCAATTAGAAAAGAGGATTATGGTTTTAAACCTTCTTATAGTTGGAATGATATTAAAGATGTTATAGAGCCTATTATAGAGTATTTAGAATCTGAGGGTTTTAAATGGCATAAGGATAAAGGCACACTGGCTTATAATGGTGTTCCTATTGTATCTACGTCGGGTAGTTATCAATTCGATAATGTTAGTAGTAAAATAGAAATGGTGTTTATAAGATGAAAAGGATTAGATCATTTAAGTTATTTGAGAGTGTAGAGGATAATAGTGAATTGGTATCTGTTATTAAAGATATGTCATTAGAATTGACTGATAAAGGATTTTATTTTAGTAAGTTTGTACCCTTTTCATATCATAAAAGTAGTGATAGATTATCATTTATTTTAAATAATGGTAAGGTATTTTATTTTAGTGATATTAAAGATGTCGTAGAGGATATGATAGCTTTTATGAAAAGTGAAGGTTGGTCGCACCAGGTTGAATTTATTTTCTATGATGGATATGATATGGAGTTCGGAGATATCGATGGTTATGTTAAAGATGGTGAGTTGTATTATTATAGTGAACATAATATTGAAGAAGTGGTTGATAGAAACTGTGGTTTAGAAAATTTTATTCTTATCTTTACTAAAGAGGTGGTTAAGTAGTTTAGGTTTAGAGGTGGTGGGTTGTAAGAATTCCTGTTGGAAAAATTTTTAACTCGTCTTCGACGTAAGGGTCAAAAAAATTTTTAAAGGGTCAAAAAAATTTCTTTCGGTGAATCAGAATTAATCTCAGTAATTTTTAATATATAACTTAATGAAAAGAATTAAATCATTTAAGTTATTTGAGTCATTTGATGATACATTAGATATTGTTAGTAATATAAAGGATATGTTATTAGAAATAAGTGATTTAGATTATACTACTAATTGTGTTATTCGTAGAATGGATAGTAAGGAGTATATTAGAATAGGAATTAGTAAGGCAACATCCTATAACACCTACAAAGGTCGTGTAATTGATTCTTTTACATATGAAGATATTAAAGAGTATATGACACCTATAAGAGAGTATTTGTCATCAGAAGGATTTGATTGGAATTTTAATAAGGGAACTCATGGTCAGCCTCCTAAGTATGGAGACGAAGGTCCTTATGTGAATTCAACTGGCAGTGCTGTTACTAATCAATACACTTCTAGAATAGAAATGTGGTTTGAAAAGGGATTTGATGAGTTTCAATCCAATAAAATTAAATATGGTTTCGGATTTTAAGATGAAAAGGTTAAAGACATATAATTTATTTAATGAAAGTAAGGATTATGATTTATCTATTATAAGTGATATGTTATTAGATTATTCTGATAATGATATTAATGTTAAAGTAAGTGACGGTTCTTGGTCACATTTAGGTGGAACTCCAGTTGAGTATGTTAAAGTAAGTATTGGAAAGACACATGGTCTTAAGTTTAAGGTAGAAGATTGTATATTAGATGTTATAGATTATCTAAGTAGTTCTGGTTTATTTTTAATGAAAGAGTCTTGGTTTTGGAGTGATATGTGGCAGCATTATGTGGGTTGTCCTAATTGTTTATCAGATGATTTTGAGGATAATTATCCGGGAGTTTTTACCCGTTGTAATAAGTGTGGATATGTTGGAGATCCAGACCGTTTTCTTTTAGACCAATGGCCAGTTACTATTGAGAGGTTAGATATAGCTATTAGTGAGGGTAAGCGTGTAGAGCAGATAGAATTATTTTTTAGTGATAAGAATCTCTTTAAAACTTTCAATGAGAGTTTTACTCAGAGTGAAACGGATGAGATTAAGTCTACTGTAGGAGATATGTTATTAGAGTTGGATTTTCAGAGTATTCGTTCGGGTGTTTGGGTTCTTAGTGAAAATGTTATACAAGTAGAGTTAAAGAAAGAGGTTAAAGAAAGGTCATCTGCTGTTTTGTGGGGAGATCGTGATGAGAATCGTGGCTTTGAGTGGTCAGATGTTCAAGAAGTTATAGATGTTGTTTCAGACTATCTTAGTCAGTGGGGATTTAAACCTCAGTGGGAATCGGATGGTAGAGATAAAGATACTCCTAAGTTTGAGGTTAGGGCTAACTGGTATGATGGTGGTGGTGAGAATCCCGGTTATGATACGTGTGTTTTTTTAAGATGGGTTACTAATTAGTTTTTAAGGTTTGATAAGTAATATATAATTTATGAAAAGGTTAAAAATATTTGAAGAGTTTAAAGTAGGTAGTTTTTACACATCCTCTAAAGATGATTCTATGTCACAGACACAAGAAGTTTCTGGATATTCTGTAAAGATTATAGATAAAAAGGAGGCAGGTAGTTCGGTTTATACCGTTACTTTAGTCTTAGCAAGTGGAAGTGTGATGCTTCTTGATTTATGTTTTAGTGAATTAAAAGAGGCTAAGAATTACATTAGTGATGTGGTTAAAGAATTTGAAGATTCTAATTTAAAGATTGGTTCATTTGTTATTAAAAGATTGTCACTGGATTTAGTTTCTTCAAGTGGGTCAGCATCTCAATCATCTGGTGTGATGGATTTAGGTAAAGATTTTCCTAATTTCTTAGAGAAGAATTTGAATCCTATTGTTAATAGTTATAGTAAGATATTAAAGTCTAATTCGTTAAGTCAAGATAAGCTAACTACTTCATTAAAAGAAATGATTAGAATTTGTAAGACTGGTGATATGAATAGAATATCTCCTTTTCTGAGTAATTTTGTTAAAATGATTAGACCTTTATATTCAGAGAATAATAAAAACTCGTGGGACTTAACATCTGATGGAAGAAAGTGGAAATCGGTCATTGATCAATTTGAAACAACAATCGGTTTAAGAGAGATTTCAGGGGGTCCTATCGTTAAATATTAATTTTTTAGAAATAATATATAAAGAGTAAAAATAAAAATTGAGTTATGAAATATATTAAAACTTATGAGAATTTCAATTACGAGCCAATGAATGAAGGTGTTTTTGGTGACATTTGGAACTGGATTAAAAATAAGATAGGTGATTTAGTTGATTATTTAGGTGATAAGTATAATCAATTTGTAGAGGCAATTGAAAAGTTATGTGATTCAATTGCAAATGTAGTTGATAATCAAGTCGATAAAGTTGTAGATAACTTAGAAAAGATGTTTGGTCCTATAGGTTCATTCACTTTTAGTGATGTTAAGAAGATGATTGAATTAAAATTTGGAAGACAAATTGAAAAATCAGTTGAGGAACATTCAGGTAAAAGTTATGAGTCTCATATGGAACAGGAGGCCGGTGATGGTAATTTAGTAGGTAGTTTACCTAAAGATTCGGGAATTGTGCAAACTGTGTTAGCTATTTTACAAAATATTTTTGCGGTAAATATTTATGCTTGTGGGGTTCCGTTGGCATTAGTTTTATCTTTATTATTTGGTTCTATGGGTATGGTGGGTGTTATGCCTATGATTGCTTCTTTTATAATCACGGCAATTGCTTTAGCTGTTATTGTAATGGCTAGAAAATTAGTTTATAGATTAGAACACTGATTTTAGATAACTAAAAAATATAAAAAGAAACCCACTTTAATCGAGTGGGTTTTTTTTATGACAATATTTGATTAATTTTGTAATCTCTAATAATTTTTTGTATTAGTGTAAAATCTCTTTCCCAGATTGAAAATGTTTGACCATCATCTAAAGTGACAAAAACAGTATTTTCGACAACTTTAGTCTTTTTTATTGTTACTGTCTTGAAAAAATCAATACCAACTGTCATTTCACCAATAGGAGTTCCGATTAACCACTCTTTCATAGAATTTTATAGTTTGAAGTTTTAGTTTGTTTATTTAATATATAATGATATGAGATACTTAAAATCATATAGGTTATTTGAATCTGTTGGGGTTAATAAAACCATGATAGAGGATTTTCTTAGAGATTTCTCTGATAATGATATTCCAGTTAAAGTTAGAGTCGAAGATAAAAGACCAGAGGGGATGTCAACTTCGGATATGGTCGCTGAAGGATTTTATGAATCCGTAGAGGTTGGAATTGGAACTTTTTATGATTTAGTATGTGATTTAGATCTTTATGGAAATATCGATAATTTAACTTCACTAAATAGCTATTTAGTAGATGATGGCTGGGTATTAAGAACGATTATTGTATTTACTTTAGAAATGGAAAACTGGCATACTGATTTTTTAGAAGATGGAATTGAATATCGTCATGATTATGACCACTTTAGAGACTTTATTGATATGGTTAAAAAATCTGAACAGGAAAACGGTAGGGAAATCAAAAAATCATTTAGGTCGGTTTATTTTGATTATGTGACTCCGGATGTTTTAGAGTTCTTAAATAAATTAGATAAAGAAGATTATGAGGATTAAAAATTGGAAACTTTTTGAATCAACTGAAGTTGTAAAAGACATGGTTGAAGATTTTCTTAGAGATTTCTCTGATGAAGATATACCAGTTGAGGTTGAGGTGTATCAACCGGATCCATTAGGTAGTTCAGAAGATAGAGTTTTAATTCTTATTGGAGATGAAGATAATATGTTAACTTCTGAAGATTTACCACTTTATCAAAACATCGATAATTTTATTTCACTACATGAATATTTACTTGGTGAAGGATATCATTTGGGAACTATAGCATGTTGGATTAAACCACATAATGAACCAATAACTGATCAAAGACCTTTCCCTGTTAGACCAACTGGACACGGAATTGGTGAGATCTCTAACTTTATATCTAAGATCGAAGAGATTGAGAATTGGAATAAGAGACACCCTGCACTTTGGCATAAGACATTCAAACTAATTGATATCTGTTATACGAAAAATAAATCTTAAAAAATAATATATAAATTATGAAATATTTAAAAACATTTGAAGAATTAAACCCAGAGACGTATATGAGCGCGGCAGATAAGCTTTCTGCAATGGGTCAAGAAAGAAGAGCTGAAGAATTAAGAAAATATGTAGATAGTAGATTCTTTAAAGAATTTATCAACAGACAGGAAACTGATCCTCAGTTTAAAGCTACGGTTGAGAAGTTTAAGAAAACTCCGGAGTATGATAATTTTTGTAAAGTAGCTAAGGAGAATCCTGATGATATTATTACTTTAGTTGAAAACTTTGATAAAGTAAAGGCTGAATTAGAGCATGATCATGTAACATTTGCCGAATTTTCACCTGAAAAGAAAAAGAAGAAAATAATGACAGCTTTAAAACACATTGGTATTGGAGTTTTGGCTGCAACTGCAGTAGCTGCTATTGGAGCAGTTGAGAGTGGATTAGGAACCGGAGGTGCTTTACATGCTATGGTAGGTGCTTTTTTTGCTTCACTTTTAGGTTTTGGAACTATGCAAATATCTACAGCACTTGCTCCTGAAAAGAAGTAAATATTATGAAAAGATTAAAAACTTTCAAGTTATTCGAGTCTGTTGAAGAAGTTAGTAAAACGATAACCAGTTAGCCACACATTCAATCATGGTTTTTTAAGTAATTTCGATGAGATGATGAAATATATTAACGGATATAGTAATATGAAACCAGAGTATGGTTTAGACCAATACGCTTACTTTACATTTCAAATACAAGTTTTATAAGATGAGATATATTAAGAAGTTTAATGAATCAAAAGAGGAAATTAAAGACTTAGATTGGTCTTTTATTAAAGATTGCTTGCTTGAAACTTTTGATTCAGTGAATACTAAAGTTGTTTTTTATTTTTACTCGTGTAATTTTAATGGAGGCAGAAAAGATGATTGGTATTATAATAAGTATTCTGGTTCAAGTTTTGGTTATGGAAATTCAAGAATTACAGATATTTTTACTTATGACCCTGAAACTGATAAGCGGGAAAATCAACCAGAAGATGGAGACCTTTACTTAAAGAGATATCCTAATGGATCTGGTCTTTGGGGAATTGAATTTAAGTTTGAGATATCTGAGGATAAAAAGGTAGAATCTATTAGTGAGTTAAATAATGTTAGTAATTTTTTTGATAAGTGTAAAAATTTATCAGAAGATATTTCCTCTACGGTTGAAAGATTGGTAGAAAGATATGATTATAAGATAGGATTTGAGAAGGATTTATTTACAGATTCGATTCGTGGTGCTGAAAAGCAATTTTATCATATTAAGTTTTCTATTTGGGATAGAGAGATAAGAGAGATAATGGAAAAGGAGTATCGTTGGGAACAAACAAATTTTATTAACTAAGATGAGATATTTAAAATCATATATCCTCTTTGAGAGAGTCTCTAATGAGACTAATTTATTTGAAGATGTTAATGTAGATAGGGGTAATTTACAAAGACTAAAAGACCACTTCTTAGATGGGGTGAAAAGTAGAACTGGTAAAGATATAACACAAATTTTTGATGATAATTTTATTCAGACTATATCTGATATGTGTTTAGAATTAGATGATTTAGGTTATTCTGTCAGAATTTATTTTCCTCAATATCATAAAGAAGGAGCCACTGAAATTTTTCCGTGTTGTTGTATTGATATTGATTCAGAGGCAGGACACTTTTTAGATAATAAGGCACTAGAGATGACTATTAAAGAGATAGAGAGTTATGTTTCTGACTTCGATTTAAGTGTTGATATTGCTGGTACAATTGATGACCAGTTTGTAACAGCAGATGAATTTATTAATCAATATAATGATGAAGAGTTGGAATCAATATCAATTTTAATTTACTAAAAGATGAGATATATAAAGTCATATCAGATATTTGAATCAAGTGATCACAGATTTGCTACTTCAGATGAGTTAAATACAATTGAAGATATCCTACTTGGAATAAAAGACCAGGATTATGAAGTTGAAATACACAGGAATGTAAATGGTGATAACCCAAAGTTAGAAGAAGAATCAGAAGTGTGTCGAATTTATATTGAGAAGTTTGCTATTTTTGGATTTAGTCCAGAAAGAAGGAAGTGTAGTTTTATACCAGATGAGGAATTTTTATCTGTTTTACAACATTTAGTTCGATATGTAGATGAGATTGATTATGATATTACAATAGAGTCTGTTTTAAACTCAGAAGTGAAAGATAGACTTTCTTCAGAAGAAGGTGAGTTAAGTGATAGAGATGTTTTTCTAAAATTTGGTTTATCTAATGAATATTACAAAAAAAGAATTGATTATCTAAAAATTATAATTTATTATAAAGACTAATATGAAACATATAAAGACATATAAAATATTTGAGAGTATTTCTGACATTGATAAAATTAAATCAGATCTTAAAGACCTTTGTTTAGAATTTGAGGACAATAATTGTCAATGTGAAATAGAATATTCTATGTTATTCTACATCGATATAGACATCGACAGAACAATCATGCCAATGTACACTGTAAAAACAGGAAATAAAAAAATTGCTTCTCACTTTCCAGAATGGTTTATAGAGAATTGCAGAGAGGTTGAAAGTTATATGCAATCCGAAGGATTTAAGACAGTGCCTTCGATTAAGTATCCTGTAGATTGGGAAAACTTAGATTCAATTGATGAATTAGCTGAGTCTACAGGTGTAATTTACAAAGTTAGATTAGAATTTTTACCGCTTTAATTTTTGATATATAAAAGAAAAATCAAAAATTATGGCTTATACACCATCTACATTTCATTATACAATAAATGATATGAACGTTAGAATTTATGATGACAAACACGTTCAAGTAACTTATATCAATTTAAGAACACTTTCTAAACTAATTTATTCTTTAAGACAACAAGCACAAATTGACTTACAAGATGCTATCAACAATATTGGAGTTCATGCTGTTAAAGACCAAACACTACAAATCTTAGGTATGTTTGCTTCAAAAATATTTGAAGGTATTTCTGCGTTCTGGCTAGGTGGTACTCCTGCTGCTTACATCTCAATGATTATTGGAAAAATTGCTTCTGGTGTTATTACTAAACTAATCGAACAATCTCAACCAGGAGATGAGATTCAATCTAAAGCAAATGAGATTAGAGAAGGTATGTTGGCTATTTTTGATGCTACTAAAAAGAAGATTGACCAAATGGTTGTTGATCCTGAATCACATTGGTCAGAAGTATTTCATTGTAATGATTATTCTGACTTAGGTATCAAAGGAGATATTACAATGGCGGATATGGCTGAATGTTTAGATTTCTTTCCAGATGAAGAGAATCCTGATTATGATGATTTCCAACTTTATCTTTCACAAAGATGTAAGTCTATTATTGTTTCTAAATTACTACCGGTTAAATGGCAAGTAAAGAAATACCCCACTTATTGGTGTAAAGATTACTATACAAGAAATGATGGCCAAAGACATTTTGACTTTGATTATTCACAATATAATCCACATACTGATGATGATTTTTGGTGTCAGAAATTTGAGGGTGGGTTAGAAACTGTATTTCCTCCTTATTACTTTATTAGTACTGACGAGAACGGTAACACTTCTAAACAGTTCTTACAATTCATTATGGAAGTTGCTTGTAGAGATATGACACATTATTCATCTGTCTGGGGTTATCTTGAGTTTGGTGAATCACAAGAAGGTGATAGACATTATATTGGAAATCACATTCATTATATGGTCTTAACTGATAATGAAGGTAATAAAGCACCGGGTATATTATCTGATTGGTTGTTTAAGGATGATTGTTATAATCAAAAGGTTAAAAACTATTCTGTTGCAACAAGAGAAGAGGTTTATACTAAATGGGGTCTTTAGAAAGCGGGTGTTGTGTCTTTAATAACTTTGTCGTACTGATGATCTATAAGAACATATGGGGATGGAATAACAACTTCAGTTCCATCGGTATTTTCATATCTTAGATAGTTTTCACCAATTTCAATTGTATCAGAAAACCATATAGCGTCATGGGGTTTTCCGTTATGAATAACATAACCATGTACTTCATATCTCCATTCAGAATGTTTTTGTTTTGGTGTTTCGCATTTAGAAATCAGTATAACAGAGAATGTTAAAAATAGAATTACTAAAATAAACGTCCAATTATTTCTTAAATAGTTCATACTATGTATATTTTTTTTATTCTAAAAGTTTAATTTGCTGTTATTAAAAAAAATATTATTTAGTTGAAATCATATAGTCTGCTAAATCTCTCCAAGTATCTGGATGAGCAAGTCTTATCTTTGATGTGATGATTAGACTTCTGATATTTAATTGAACTTCATATCTTTTTTCACTCAAGTAATCTAGTGCATCTTTTTTGATTGTATATGATACTTCAGGTAGAATGTTATTTAATATAAATTCCATTCTTTCAATCTTTTCATCCGCTGTCATAGACAAATCAACAGTCAAACTACGAGATAGAATAGCATCATCAATTGAGTTTCTATTTTTATTTGATATAAAGATGATTCTTCCTGTGAAATTGAATTGCTGAGGATACTCGTCTGATTTATTCATTTTAGCCATCCAAGTAATGGTTCTAGTTTCATAAGAGTCAAGTGCTGATTTTAGTATATTCACAGCAACTTTATCTTCTAAAACAGAGTCACAATCATCAAAGATAATAACTTTGTCGTTATTATCACATAGAACATTGTAAAGACCACGTGCAGTAGAGTAACCTTTTATTTGAGTCCATTCAAAATCTAAAAGGTCTTTTTCTTTAATCATAGATATTACGCTATGTGATTTACCTAAACCACCTGGTCCGCAAATTACTAATGATGGTGTCAATCCATCAATTACCATACCTATTAGTTTATTCAAAAAGTCAAATCTTTCGTTTATATTATACATATTAATAGTTTTTGTAGTGATTTATACTACAAATATAAGGAACTTTTAAAGATTTGCCTAATTTTATTCAGAAATATCTTCCCAATTATCAGGGTCTATCTGTTGATTTTCCTCTAGTTCTATAACGGTGTAAATAAAGACTGTGTTATGTTCTTTAATGAATTTCAGATTTCCGAAATAGTTGTGTTCATTTTCTGCTCGGTTTTTCCAGTAATCATAAACTTTATCAAATTGTTTATTAAAAACTGTTGCTTTGACCTGTCCAATCTTTTTAAGGCGTTGTTCCATCAATAATAGAATCAATTTTTATTTCTCTCTTATTTATTATTTTTTCACGCAGTACATTTTCTAAAATGATTTCAGGATCAGCTGCTAATGAATCAATCTGTATTGTAAAAACATCCCCATCAAATGTATCTTTTATTGTAAATGATGGCATGTATGTAGTTGAGTTGTATGTTGTGGGTAGGTGTGTTATAAATCTACCACCAAATTTATTTAGTATTTCTTTCATTTAATAAATCATTAAGTAATTTTTCTCTCTCTGTGTATCCTAAGACATCTTTTATATGACTGTGAGATTATTGTTCCAACCACTTCTTCTGTAAAAGAACGGTAATAAATACTTTGTATTGTTTCAACTGAGAGGTCAAGTCTTACTTCTTTATAGTAAATTTGCCCATAGGTCCCTGTCTCATCAGGATTCTCATCTTTAATCCACTTTATCTTGTCCTTCTCTATCATTTAGTAGTGCTTCTAGTTGCTTATCTCTTATTTGTTGAAGTTCTTTTTTATAATAGTAGATTATTATCGATTCTCCTGACATGTCAGTTTGTAAAGTATAATCTTGTATATTTTGTCGAGTGATGGCTAATTTGATGCCATCATAAAACACCTCATCTTCTTTGAAATATACTAAGTCTTTATTGAATTTCATATTATTTATATGTTTTCAAATCTATCAAGTTTATATTAAATTTTAAAAAACCTCATTTTTAAAGGCTTTTAGAAAAAATGAAGACAAATGGTCAAATATATATTTAATGATTAGAAGGATTGTATCATTGTATAAAATCTGGAGATTAAAAAGAGAAATTAAAACGATTGAAAGAGAGATTGAAGAGTTTTACTTAACACTAATGTCTCGAAACACGGAATTTCAACAAAATTTAGATATTGAAAAGCTACATCAAAGGTTTATCAATCTAAGAAATATTGAAAAAAAAGAGTTAAATCGTCAAATTAAAGAATTAAAAAAGTAATTCTAAATCTTTTTAATAGGTAATCAATTTCATCTGAATTGTTTACTGAATAATTGTGCTTAGAACCTATCTAAGACTCTGTTAGCTTGCTCAATTCCTTTAAGAATCTCTATCTTATAATCTCTTATATAATAGTGATTTGTTAAGTACCTTAGAGCATTTTCAGGATTTGATGATGTAGTCAAACTATCAATAAAATAATCCATTTTATCAAAATTATACCTGTTTGATCTGAAAATCTGTCTTATTGACTCTAATTTAGCCTTTATAATATCTAAATCTTCAACACACTCTATAGGCATTGTTGTCACTTTTTGATATATTTTCTTACTTAAATTTTCTAAGCCTTCAAATATTTTTAAGTAATCTTTAAAATCATCTTTTCTAATAGAGTCTTTAATGTACTTAGTATTATTTGAGATTAATACATTACTATTTGTAATGGATTTATATCTATCACCAATATAAGTAGATAGTCTGTTTTTATGATAATCCGAATCTTTTCCTTCTTTGAGAGCTTCTATGTAATATTCTGCTAATCTATTTAAACTATCAAAAAATCTTGAGTTGTATATCATTAGAAAAAAAACATTCTCACCTCCGATAATTCGTTTAACTACTTTTGGTAAATTGCTGATATCTGAAACTATATCACTTCTTAGAGCTATTTCTTTCATATATCTTTCTATGTTAGCCTTCTTTATATCCGAGTCCTTTACGGTTAATCTAGAACCTGATTTAATCTCAACTCTTTCTGCACCAATTTCTCTTTTTGTCTTAAATTCTGTAGTCTTCAATGAACTTAAATTGAAAATGAGTGCAAAGTGAGCTTTGCCTACTAACTTCTCAACTCCTCTTTGATACCTATCAAAACTGATTGTCCCTCTGTATCCAAAATTTATTTGTCTATTAAATGAAAATGGATCTATTTCATCTTCATCATCTTCATCATCACTTTTTCTAACTTTTACTTCAACTTTCTTTAATGTTATAAAATCACCATCTGTTATATTCCAAGAGTAGTTTGCGATGCTTCTATAATCAGCATTTGGTGTATCACCGTCATGTCTGTCTTGTATTAAATACAATCTTCTACCTTCTTTTAACACATAACAAATAATTTCATCACTTGATGAATTTAACTTAGCCAAAACAAAATCACCATTCTGCAAAAATGAAACATCACCTCTTCTTGTAACCGTCTCACCTACTACAACATAATCACTTATGTTTTTGCTAAATGCCTTTAACTTAGATTTGACTTCGGGTTTATACCTATTATCAACACCAGTGATTGTCACCATTTCTCCTTCTTTTGTGAACCAAAATTTAAGTAACTTTACTTCCTGTTTTTCAGGTTCAATTCCTGTGCCATTACAATTAGGGCACTCAACAACTCTTTGACGACTACCCCACATTCTTTTAATTTTACCATCTTCACATTTTTCTCCCGGTACTGCAAATTGTCTATCAAATACTGAACTTGATGTTGCTTTACAGGGAATTTTCTCACCTACATATTGTAAATTGAGTGCCTTTTGATAAGGTAAGTATTGAAAGTAAGAATCATTTAATTGAGAAAATGGAAAATCTATACTATTACATATCTCTCTGAGTCTTTGTAAGACTTCATCTCTGCTTTTTTTATCAACATATCCTAAAGTCTTAGTAAGCTTTTCAGATTCAAATCCTTCAAATAATTTTAAATATTTCATATAACTGGTCCTACTATTTCTACTTTAATTCCACTTCTTCTTAACTCACTAATGAACACTTTAGAATTGCTATCAGAAGCTATATCACCAGATAATACTAATTTCTTTAATTTAGTATTTGAAAGAGCTTCTTTTGCCTCATCTAATGAATCAAGTGTATAAATTAATTGTAACTCTTCTAAATTTTCAAATTGAGATAATTGAATACCACCAACTACATTACAACTTACTATCTGAAGTCTTTTAATTTCTTTCTTAGCTGACGCAACATCATCAAATAACTTAACATCAAATTTACACTTGTCAAAAGCTAACGAATCTGTTTTCAAATTTTCAAAACCTTGAAGTGTTTTTATTTTTAAGTTTTTAAATTTAATCCATTCTAAGTCAATTTTTATATCAAGTAGGTTTTCTGGAATGTCAGTTGTTTCAATGATTAATTCTCTGATTTTAGCATTAGGTGCGATTTTAATTTTTGACCAATCGTAGGCATGATTAAGGTAAAGAGTTTTAGTATTTACTCCAATCATTTTACTTTGTTTAAGTCTTAATCTATCCATGTAAGGTTCTTCAATATTATCATCATCATAATCAATATCTGGTGAGAAAATATATGTAACACTATCACTGTCTTTAATAGTTTCTTTATTTTCAGAATATTTTTCAACAATATCTGCAAAAATTTCTCTCATCCTGTCTGGATAAGCTCTATCAAAGAATAATTTAGGTTCGGTGTTTCCGGAATCATCAAATGACTCAATATTTCTAATCATCATTCTTGAAAGTGGAAGTTTATCAGATAATTTATCACTACCCCAGATTATTGGAGAATCAAATAATAAAATAGCAGGAATAGAGTTAGGATCGAATACATTTCCTAATAATCTACTTCTATAACCACCCGAATAAAGATGCTGACAAGATCCATAAAATTTAGAAATTGACATATTCAAAATATCTTTCGGATTGTGATCTATTTGTAGATAAAGGTCTTTACCAAAAATATTAAACTCAAATTTGTAATCTCTGTTGTGATTTTCTTTAGCTAAGTTTCTTAGCTGTGACAAGTCTCTGTTTTGGAAATTTGCCTCAACTTTTTCATCGGTATAACACCTATTATAGTCATCAGCAAAAGTATTTATATTTACTAAGTTATTCGTAAAAATAGGATCACCTGCATTCTTCTTAGTTCTTATCATATTACCTTCTTCATCTCTCACTGGAACACCGTTTTCATCTTTTTGAATCATTTCAGTTGCTCTTGTTTGGTTGATATCAAGTTTTCTAAATACGTTTTCAAAGATAAAAACCATCTGATCTACAGTAGGCGCTATTATATTTAATTCATGTAATACTTGTTTAGAATCCTCTTGTAACAATTCTGGTTTAATTGACTCTACCAAAACACTATTAAATTTATCTGGTAGATTAGAGAAAAGAGTCATAACTGATTTCATATCACAGTCAAAAAAAGCAGAAAGAACTTTTAATTTATCTTCTTCTTCTAACTTCCAATTGCCTTGTTTAATCTTACCAGTTGGTTCAATTTCTTCGTAATCAAGATATTTTTCACCCCAATAAGAAGCTACTTCTTTTGCTTGTCTTGGTAAAATCACATCTCTGATTTTTGCCTCGTTTAACCATTGTTGTCTATTTTTAATCCATTTCATAGTCTATATATTAATTCTGTTTTCTTAAAATCTTATTTTAATATATATTAAGATGAAAAGAATCAAAAAATTTAACGACTTCGGTGGTTTAGATTTTATATCCGAATCTAAAGTTTATTTCATGAATGACTTACTTCTAAAACTTCGTGAAATAAGAGATGAAGAGAATAATGAGTGGGCTTCTAAATTACTTAAATCACAAGGTAAAAATATAGATACTGATGCAACATTCTTAAATCTAGATGGTGAAAATTTTTCCTTCTCAAAAGAAGATGATATTATAAAAGTTTTATCTGGGCAAAGAATGATAGGTGATTTGGATATTCAGGATTTTTTTGGAAGTAATGAGATTAACACAGATACTATTTCGATTAATAACTATTTAAGTGCATATGAGCAAAATTATATTAAAAACTTAGCAAATAGGGGTCGTGTAAAAATGGGCAGAGTTATAAAAAAGTTGATACCTGAAATTCCAGATAAAGATTTAGAATCACTCGTTAATAGTTTAAAGTCGGAACAAACTGGGTTTGAAATTAAATTAGTCAAAGGTAATGATATCGCAAAATACTATAGAAAAGAATCTTGTGATCGTAAGTTCTTAAACTATGGAACACTACAAAGTTCTTGTATGATGGATGTGGAATCAGAAAAACCAAATATTTTTGATATTTATACAAAGAATCCTGAAAGTTGCCAGTTAGCGGTTATGTTAAATTCATCAGGTCAATTAGTTGGTAGAGCTTTAGTTTGGAAAATAGATGAAATTTCTAGATGGACAGGTTATTCAGAAGAAAGAACTATTAGAGAAGATGATTATTATTCAAACTTTGATGTTGATTGGCAAGAAGTTAAATTAGATTCATATGATAATATGTTATTAAAGAGTAGCGTCAAAGATTTATATTTTATGGATAGAGTTTATTTCACAAAAGAATGGATTAGCAACTCATTTCAAAAATGGGCTAAAGAGAATAACTTTATGATAAAAATTGGAAATGAAATAAGTTATAAAGGTAAAGTAGGTCATCCAATTCTTAGTATTAATGTTAAAAAGATTGCTTATAGACAGTTTCCTTATTTAGACACATTTAAATACTATGATGTTCAATCATCTACACTTTGTAATTATGAAATTTCAAATAGAGGATTTAGTTTGAATTCCACTACCGGTGATTACTACGCCAAAGGAACCACCTATCAGAAAAAGATTGATAAAGCAACAAATTATATTAGAAGATTTAAAGATTACTTTAATTAATATTTGTTTTTGTTTTAATTTCTTATTATATTTGTCTTTAAATATATATAAATGAAAACATCTTTTAAGCTTTTTGATTTTGTCGGAGCTCCTGTTGAACTGAGTCTTTGGTTTTTTATTCTTTTTCTTTTTGCTCCCGTAAGTTGGGTTATAGCAATTTTTGTTTCAGTTTTAATACATGAGTTAGCACATGCTTATGTCGCTGACCGAAAAGGTTGGAGAGTCTATGGTATAAGAGTTGATTTATTCACCGGTTCAGCCTCGGTTGATACAAATATACCTGAGAAAGATTCTATACCGGTAGTTGCTGCTGGTCCTATAAGTAATTTACTAATTGCCTTATTTAGTCTTCCATTGTTTTTATTATTTAATGATACGAGTCCATTACTTGGTAAATTTTTGTTTGATTTGTGTATAGTTAATGTATTTATGTTTGTGTTTAATATATTACCTATTTATCCTATGGATGGTGGGCGACTTCTAAAGGATTTTCTTTTCTTAAAAATGAGAAATAGAAGAAGTTTAGCAAAAAAGATATCTGGTTATGTTTCATTAGTTTTCTCAACCGCTTTGCTTATTTATTCTATTTCAATTTCAGCAATTATTCTAACAGTTTTTTCAGCTCTTTTTATTTATACCTCACTCAGAGAAGTTGAAATAATCAAATCATAATTAATATATACAATATGAATTCAAACGATTGGACGGTTACTGCAGAGACAGACGAGTGTGTACTCGTAACTATTAATGATGATGTCCCTTTAGAGGGCCTTGAGTTGACTCTTATTAATGATGTAAGAACACCAATAGTTAAACTGAAAGTCAATTCAAGAGAAATACATATCTGTTCTCATACTGAAAAACCGATGTTTGCTCAGTTGGGAAATTCGGTTCAATATGTAAAGGGTTCGGGAAAATCAATGTATAAATAATGTGTGATTGGAAAAGACTTAAAGTTGATGAACTAATTGAAGGATTGGATTTCTATTGGGAAGAAGTTGATGGTACTCGACTTAGAGTCTTTACTGAAGAGTATCTTAAAATGATAAGACCTAAGTGTTGTCAAAGTGGATGTCGTAACTGTCCCTGGGGTTATAAAAATAAAACCAAAAGTGAAAAATAAATTAGACTGTCCGGTTTGTGGAGATATTGCTCAATTGGTTACTGAATATAATGATTTTTATGTTGGTAAAATAAATAAAAAAATCTGCGTTAATTTTACAAATTATCAGTGTGATTCTTGTGATGAATCTTTTACAACAACGGAGTCTGATGAATTAAACCTAAAAGAAATTAATAAAGGTATAAGGAATTTCAAAAGACAATTAAAAATACAAAAAATATTAAAATAAAAAAACCCTCTGAATATCAGAGGGTTTTTTTGTAAATCAATTAATTAATTTACACTTTTCGTAAGCTCTGTTCCTGCTTTGAACTTCGCTACTCTCTTTGCTGGAATATCCAACGTTTCACCTGTTTTAGGATTACGACCTTTACGAGCGTCTCTTTGAGTAGTAGTGAAGGTACCAAAACCAACTAGTGTAACTTTGTCACCACTCTTAAGTGCTTCAGAAATCGTAGAAACGATTACATCTACAACTTCATTACTTTTAGTTTTAGTTAAGCCGGCTTTTTCTGCTATAGAATTTACTAAATCTGCTTTATTCATTCCGTTTTACTTTTTTTTATTACGATTTTCATCGTATAAATCTTATAGAGTTCAATAAATACTAAGTTTTAAAAAGTTTAGTAAAAAATGAAAAAAATTAAATTTTTTTCTCTACATAAGTAGCAGTATCACCTATTTCGAAACCCTTCTCTATCAAAAGTGGTAAGCTTTCATTTTTTGACCAAGCATAAACAGTCCAGTCTTTGTAATTATCATTGACATATTGCCATCTAGTTTCCCACAATTTCCTATAAATTCCTTTTCTTCTCCACTCTGGATCTACCCAAGCATCAAGAAATTTAACTTTGTTATCTTTTTCAACCTTCATGTAAATATGACCAACGACCACGTTGTCAATAGTTGCTATCCAAGTTTCAATTTCCTGAGCATTCGGTTTTAAATGTATAATTCTCTCCACTTATTAATTTTATTATATTTTAAGTATATATTCTATTTTAATAAATTTTTTGTATATTTGTAAAATATGTTGTTGGTGAAAATAAGAAAAATTAATAATGAGTTGTCGTAAACCCTGTAAGTCTTGTCCGTGGACAAATGATAATGTACATAATCTAAAATTTAGAACTTACGTTGATAAGTTTGAAAAACTTGGTAAGTCTAATCACAAGTGTCATATGATTGATAGTGATATTTGGTCAATTAAATCAGAAATTACTGATAAAGACATTTGCATTGGTTCGAAATTAAAAAACAAACAACTAAATATTAATAAATAGATTATGGAACAAATTAAAGAAATACGTATCATTTTAACCGAAGATACTTTTACGCAACTATGTAAGATTGGATTTTTAAAACATCAAAGTCCAACTATTGGTAGATGTGATATCCAGTTTTATAAACACGATATTACTTCATTAACCAAAGGCGAAATAGTGACTAAAGAAATTGATACCGAGGTTTTTAAATTCATTTTACAGGATATCGGAATTGATAATATAAGAGAAATTATCAAAAGAAGTCCAATTTATTATGAACTTTCAAATCAAATCTAAATGAAATTTACTTACGAATTTATTAAAGAGAATCTTAGAATTTATCAAGAAGCTAAAGATTCACTACCTACTATTTCTGATTATGAAAATGGACTTGTTAGTTTTCAAGTCATGAGAAATATTGGACTTGATAAATTTGCAGAGTTTTACAACTTTCAAAAGAATTTATCTGACAATGATTTTTCAACAATTCAAGCCATTAACTTTAAAGAATTAAAGCAAATTCTTATTGAGAAAACTAAGAACGAAAGGTTCAAAAATTGGTTGAAAAATAAAACATCTAATTCTTTTAAAAAGTTAATAGAAGAAGATTCACAAAAATTTGATAGATTATTAAATGGACGCTGGGTATCTAAACCTGGATACACCTACAGAGGTAGAAAGATTTGGGGAAGAAGGTCTAATGAGGTAATTGAAGGATTTGATATTGTATTTGTGCCAATTTTAAATTGGATAATTTCAAATGATATTGATACCTGTGAGAAATCAGAATACGATATTTATAAAAAATTTACTCAACAAGATAAGTATTTAAGTAGAATTAAATATTACTCTGAAGTTTGTCTATCATTAGATTTAGTTCCAAAAGTAGAAATTGAAGTAACTCGAAATTTATTGAACTCACTAGTGGGATATATTGAAAGTAGTAATATTGATTTTAGAAAATTAAACTCTGATTTTATTATTGATACTTTGCAAAATAAAATCAAGAGTTTAATGACCATATCTGTTGGTGTTAAAATAAGAAGTAAGGTTGATTTAAAAACTAATTACGGTACAGACAGACTCACCAAAGGTAAAGATTATGCTGTTGAAAGTTCCTCGATTTCCTCTGGTTTTTTAAGAGTACTGATAGTTGATGATTCTGCATCAAGAAACTGGTACGATTACAAAGAGTTTGAAGATAAATCGATTGAAAGAGATTTGATACTCAATCAATTAGGTATATTTTAAAATTTTTAGAATCGACTTTTGCAAAAAACTTATCACGGTTTTTGTAATAAATTAGTCTTCCTCTTTTACCAAAGATAATTTTGTTCTCAATTGGGTAATTATAGACTCTACAATTAGTTTTAATAATTTTTGATGTTTTTTCTGAACATAGAATAAAATCTGATTCACTACCGTCAATGCTGAAATATTTAAATCTTTTAATATTAAATAATTTCTTAAAAAAAGTTTTAGGGTAATAATTTATTTTTTCAATTTCGCCAGTTTCAAATAAATTATAGATATTTTCTATTGGCTGAAGATTTATTCTATCAATAACTATATTGGTCTTGACTTCTCCGTTTTCTTTAAACGTTTCTTTGTAGTCGAGTTGAAATATTTGATTATCTGATTCGATTATCTCATCAAAAAAAATATTAAGTTCTTCAAAGTTTATCATATTAGTTCTATTCTGATAAAGAAATTTGGTTTAATCTATCTGAATAAATTTTCACTATTTGATTTTTAGTATCTAAATCAAGTTTAGACTCTAAAGTAAGTTTAATATAATCTCTAAGAGTTTTTTCTTTGTTTATTTTATTACTTTCGGTTTCCACCACCTTAACCAAAAGATCTGACTCAGTATAATTTTCAATTAACTTTCTAAATTTATTTCTATTAGAAATTAAAGTCTTTTCTTTATTAAGTGATTCAATTTTAGCATCAATTGCTTCCCAATCTCTTACTTCTGATTTTAAACCCTCAAGAATACTAGTTTGTTCTTTAATACTTTTTTCAGAAAGCAAATCTAAAATAGCTTCCACTAACATTTCTTTTCCGCCAATTTGAATCAAGCCGGCTCTTTGGTGTCTATCAACAGGTCCATATGTTCTAATAGTAAGAACTTGATCCATAAGCTTTATCAACTTTGATTTAAACAAGTCTTCCTCGTTCAATTGTTTAATTTGAACTTTAGGTTCTTCATTGACTTTCTGTCCAGTTATATTACTAAATTTTTTCATATTTACCTATAAATTTTAACATAGTATATATTAAATTTCAAACCTACTTTTACTTTTTTCATATATAAATGATGAGAAAATATTTTTTAACAATACTCACATTTACATTTCATAACTATTTTAATGTATCTGGTGTTTCTAAATTCATTGGTAATGAGTTTGAAACTAAAAATGATAGAGAAACTACAATTAATTACGAAAATAGTTTTGATGATTCTATTATTTACAAAAGAAAAGGTGGATTACATACAGCAACCTGGTATAATCCACATGGTGCTAAAACAGCATCAGGTGCTAAATTTCATAAAGATTCTTTGACCGCTGCGTACAATTTTTCAAAAATGGGGTCTTATTTAAAAGTGAGTAATGTTTATGACTCATCCAGTATAATCGTTAAAGTCACTGACAGAATGGGTAATAAATCTAAAAATCATATTGATTTAAGTAAATGCGCTTTTGACTCAATCGGTAATCCTCGTTCAGGAAGAATTAAAGTTTTGGTTGAAGAGATTATTAAATAAAAAAACCGAACTGTTAAGTTCGGTTTTTATGAATTAAATCTTTCCTTTGTAGTCTTGAACATCAGATCTAATTTCTTGAGAAAGTTTTTTAATCTCTTGCATCATTTTTCTAATGCGTGTTCCAGCGGTTTTATTTCCGCGTATAAAGAATTTTTCGAAGTCGTCTTTAAGACTCAATTTTTTACCATCGATTTCGATCTCTTCAGTAATTAACTTCACTAAAGAGTCGTATTTGTCTAGATAATCCATATATTTTTAATATTTTTTGTTAGTATATATTAAATTTTTTTTCTTTTTAGTAGTTTTTAATGATTATTTCGATAGTATCCTTATCACCAACTCTTGAAACCTTGTTGTAGTCAAAGTTTAAGAGCTTTTTATTAAATCCATCATTTATTAGTTTATCTAGCATCCAACACGTTAATCCATTGTGATTTAATACACCAGATACCATAAATGATGATCCTACTTCATTTATCTTATGGATAAATTCATATAGTTTTTTATCATCATCTTCTTTCCAAAAAGCATTGTATCCAGCTTCTGATATTTGTTTTTTACCGATTGATCCATCAATATTTTTAACACGACCATATGGTGGATCTAAATAGTACATCGTGTTTGTTTTGATTTCTAAATCATAAAATGACTTGGATGTGAAGGTAATCTTATCTGAATAACTTCTGATGTGATTTTTAAATTCTTCTACTTTCTTTTCGGTATTTGAATTCCAACTTCTTTTACCAAATGTCTGATTGAATTTAAATTTCTGATTAAACCTCATCATATTCGATGTACAAGATAACATAAGTGCCCAAAGTTTTTCAGATGAAGGAATTGCATTGTATTCATCTCTCAATCTACTGTAATCTAATTCATTAGTTTTATCAGGGCATAGTAGTTTTGTCTTTTCAATTATATCATCTCCTAAAATTAATCCAATGTGTATTCCTATTAAATCTGATATTACGTCATTAACTTCGATTTGAGTGTATTTATCAACAACATTAGTATATACTGAGCCGCCTCCACAAAAAACATCTACAAATGTTTCTTTAGTGTAGTCAAATTCTGGTAATAATTGATTCAATAGTTTATACTTTGATCCTGTAAAGTTAAAGGGTGTCTCAATCATAAATAATTTTTTTAATCTTTGTATTTCTAAAATCCTCTAAAGTTATAAAATACGTATTAAAATGATAATCTAAACAACCATATCTAAAATTTTCAAATAGAACAGCTACCGAGTCTCCATAAATATCCGTATCAGCTAAAGTTGAAATTGAACTTATTTTATAATTATTACCATAAGTAAAGTTTTTAAAGTGTTCATCTTTTACAGATTCTCCAATAAAGACGTATATTTCACCCACTTTCATTACTCAACTCCGAAATGTCTTCTTAGAATTTCAAATGACAAGTCTCTTTGTTTATTGATGTATTTAAGACTACCGCTCATTTTAATTATTCCTAAATTAGAAACTACTTTAAGAAAATCTACAATATCTTTATTTAGAACTATTAAGTCGTTAACTTTACACATATCAGTAATTGCTTTATTAGAAGGAATCTTTTGATTCATTTTAGCGTCTTCTGGATAAATAACCTGTAAAATTTGTTCATATAATAAATACTTTTGAAAGTTAGGATCTTTTTCAAGCTTGTCTCTGAACTCTCTATAACTTCTAAATTTATAATATTCGTTAAAATAAACACCAGCTAAGATAGTTAATTCTATTAGCGTCGATACTATTACAAACATGACCGTATTCTTAGAGTTGTCTTTTTTCTTTTCATCTGTTTTTGATGAAAGTTCATTTTCTTTTTGTTTTATCTTCTTATCATTTTCCTCTTTATAACTCGTTTTGTAAGATTCTATCTTTTCAATGTCTGTTCTTAGTGTAGATCTTTCGGTTTTTAAATCAGCCACTCTTTGTCTTTGTTGTCTCGTAAGTGGTTGCATTGCCTCAATATCAGTCTGCTCCTTATCTTTAATATCTAATTTATCTTTTAAATTTTTAATTTCAAAATCTTTGGCGACGAAAACACTATCAGTTATTTTGTTTATAGAGTCAGTGTATTGAGTTACTATTAACTCTTTATTTGTTTCAAACTCTTTTTCTTTAGAAGCAAATTCTTTAGCACCACTAATTGATGAATAGAAAGATATTCCAATAATCAATATACTTAGTAAAAATAAGGGTAGAACTTTTTGAATAGACTTAAGCTTCAAAAACTGTATAGAGAATTTATCAAAAATATCTCTTTTTAACAATTCAATTCCGCTTAATATAACAATAGAGGAAATAAATACAGCAACTTGATTATCGGTCATTGCTCCTGATAGAATTTTACTTAACATAAAATATGCTAAGAAAATAGAGGCAAAGTGACCAAACCAAGAAAGAGTAACTAAAACTAAATTAATAGTTTTATATCCTTCATTGAAGTTTTGATTGTTAATTCTTTTTTCTAATTTTTTGTACTCATCAATTTTCATCTTTGTTAATAATTTTTCCTTTTAATCTTTCTTTTAAACTAAGCTTTCTGTTTTTTAGTTGATTAATCTCATCATCTTTCGAGGCTAATTGAGAAAGAAGTTTATTTTTTTCTTTCAAATAAAAAATAGATTCCTCTTCAAGTGTTTTCTCAACTAATTTAATATCATTTTTTAAATGCTCATATTTACCATGTTGCTGTCGAAAAAAATTTCTCCATTTATAAAGTAAATATTTTAATTCTTCGGGTTTGTAATCTCCTTCAAAGTCCGAAGTCATTAAAAAGTCTAATATTTCCTCATCGCTCAGTTCTGAAATCATAATTTAGTATATATTTTAAAATCCAATCTTTTTATTTCCAATATTGTTATTTTTCTTAATAACATCAATAAGTTTAGTACTTGATTTATATTTTTTATTATAATTCAATATTGATGATAATTCTTTACTCTCATCAGAAGTCAAGTAGTCAAAATAAACAGAGTCTATAAGATTATTACAATCTAAAATAGTGTGATCTATCTCACTTTCATCTTCAACATTAAAAATTGTAATAACATTTAGATTAATTAGATCAGATAAGAATCCATCTATCAGTTGTAATAGATTGTTTGTGATGATATTAGATTTATTGAAAAATTCATTAAATAACATTTCACAGTCATCTATAACTAATATTGGTTTATCATACTTTTTAAGAAACTTTCTAAAATCTGGATTATTTATTGTATGGTCAATTAAGTTATTAGGAATAAAAATTACAATTCTGTCTAGTTTCTTCGCGATGTAGTTTATAATCGAACTTTTACCAGTACCTCTTTCTCCCCATAGAACGGATAAACCCTTATTTGATTTTTTTATTTTTTTAATTAGTTTATCTACTTCTTTAAATGTTTTTTCGTTATAATAACAATCAAAATGACCGTTAGTGTCATCTAAATCTATTGGTTCGATTTCAAGTGAATTGGAAGAACTAATTGTTAGTGTGTTGAGGTTAGAAGACTCATCTTCATAAAACTCAATTGTGCATTTTTTTAGTTCATCGATAAGTGATTCTATTAATTCTAAATTAGAGATTGATTTATAAAAGAATGTTAAGTCACTTACAATTGAACTTTCCATTTTCCTATCAACTACAACATAAGACAAATAGATATCCTCTTCAATCTGAATTAAAATTTTATCATTTATAATATCCTCATCTGGTGATGGTATTATTTCTGTGAAAATATTACGACTGACTTCATGCTTAGAGATAAAATCAGTGAATAGATGTTGGTTGTAGCTCGAATGGATTGTTATTTTATTAGGTCTGTCTTCAAATTTAGACCAACAGTAAATAAAATCATTGATATCTGAATCATCTTTATTGATGTTCAAATTTATATTTTGTTTATTTTTTGACACAGTAAAAAATTATTTTTTTATTTTTATATATATGTGAAGTAAAAGTTTTGTTAATTATGAACAAATGGAATGTTAAATCTATTTTACTCGCAAATAACTATCTACTGAAGTGTAAAGTAGATCAAAGTTGTTGTGAAAAAACTGAACTTGCTAGAAAATATCTTACAGTTAGCATAAAAAAAACGCTAAATCAAAGAAAAAATTCATTGATTAGCGTTTTTTCTTTTTTAGTATTCTTTTAATTTATTTGGTCTCTTCAACTGGTCCGTCAATAACTGGTCCGTCAATAACTGGTCCGTCAATAACTGGTCCGTCAATAACTGGTCCGTCAATAACTGGTCCGTCAATAACTGGTCCATCAATAACTGGTCCATCAATAACTGGTCCATCAATAACTGGTCCATCAACTGGTGTAGATGATTCAAAAAGTCCTTTTTCTTGCTCTTGTTTAATCAAATTCATAATAAATTCTCTTTGGAATTTTTCCTGAGTTCTTTTTTGATGAGCCATTCTTTTTTTTCTAGCTTCTACTTTTTGTTTATGATTCTTTCTGTGCTTTGAATTTGTAGCCATATTGATAAAATTTTAATTTTTTATTTATATAGCAGTCGATAGAAGATGTTTAATCAAATATATAAAAATAAAAAAAAATTATGGATTTTAAGGAACAAGGTTTTAGTCCTGAAATGAACATTTTGGAAGATACTGTCAGACTATTTATCTTGACTAATGAAGCATATTTTTTACCAGCAAGTTTTAATGTTAAGCAACATTATATGTCTGATAGACAATGTTATAAAAGAATGACTCTTAAAAGAGCAAATACTATAAAGGTTTATCCTGTCTATGAAAAAAGAGATGAAGAAAACGGTGATTATTTGTCAGACGAAGATGCAAATAAAATGGTTTATGGAACGGATTTAAAAAAACAATTAGGACCACTTTATGTACCATGGACAACAGATGATGAAGACTTAAATCCATCAATTGTATCTGATAGATTAGATGGTGTGAAAACCGATAGAGAGATGGACGATGATCCGGATTCTCCTTTCAAGCCACTAAGAAGAGAGGACAAAATGTTTGAAGATATCTATTTAATGAAAAAACAAGTTGCTTCGGACTTTCATAAAATACAATATTTTAACTCTGAGTTAGATGAGGACCTCAATTACATGATGACTTTAATCGATAGAGCTACTAAGTTTGAGAACACATCATTTCACGTTCCTCCGGATTATATAGAGTTAGTAGCTGCGGATCCTACGGGTGTTTTAGATCATGGAGCTGGTTGGTCTCCTATAACAAGTCATTCAATTTTGAGCATATCTGGAATATATGCAATATATCATGTTTGTAAATCTATGATTAAAGAAGGAAAAAAGAAACTTTCATCCATTGGGGATTTATTTTTACACACTCATTATTTAGATTTTATCATAAAACCACAATCTAAAGTATTGATATCTACTTACTTAAATTTGGAAATGAAAAAAATTGAATCAAAAAGACTTAAATATGACGCGATTTCTAAGTTTATTGATGCTAAGCTTGTAGTTCTTTTAGCTTATCAGGTTCAGATTGAAGGATATGATACACTACTTAAAAATACAGCTGTTAGCTTCTTTGCTCCGAATCCAGCCGGTGGTGTAAATCCTTATAAAACACAAAGACAGCTTTATGAATCGTTTAGAGAAAAAATTGAAAAGGATAAACAAAAAGCATATGCTGATTTAAATAAGAGTTTATCTAATGGACTACCGTTGCTTAAGGCAACTATAGTCGCTGCTTAATCTAAGATATTCTTTGAGACTAGATAGTTAAAATTTGCAGGAATTTCATACCTGTATTTTGAACTAAGTTTTCCAGATAACTCACTTCCACTAAATTTAATAATGATGTCCATTTCGATTAGTTTTTCATTTTCGAAATTAAGTATCAATTTAATTTTAAAGTCATTGTCTAATTGACTTATTTCAAAGTTTACGTGGTAGTCAAATAATAGTTGTAAATTATCATAGTTCTCTCTAAAGAACTCTCTCGATGGTAATAGATTAAAATCTTTACCTCCTGTACCGACATAGTAAATTGGTCTTTCTAAGCAACCCATTTTATCAACAACTGTTTTAATAAATTTCATTTTAACAGTACCAGCGGCTTCTTTAAAATTATCATCAACTTTTTTGATATCTTCTGGAAATTGAGTTTTGAGCGAGTTTGTAAATAAGTTCTCTAATATTTTTGAGTTTAGAATAACTATCTTTGTTTCATTCCAATCTTTTTCAACTCTATCGACATCAACAAAGCATCTTTCTTTGTTTTTCCAAACTTCATTAAGTAGTTCGTCAAATTTTAAAATGTTCTTACTAAACTCATCAATAAACTCACCTAAATGTTTAAATTTAGGATCACTGTGTCTAATATCAAAGTATTCAAAATATTTCATAGTATCTATTCTATTTGGATCAATGAAATTTTCTATATGTCTTTGAATATTTTTATTAGAATTTTCATAAATTATTTTAATCCATTGTTGTACTAATTTATCCCATTTTGGTAAATACTCTTCTGAATATAGTTTTTCTAAATTAGATCCTAATAAGTCTTCAGCGAATGTATTAAAAGAAGAGCTCTTTTGACTACTTAAACTTTTATTTATGTAAAATGAAAATTGTTTCCCGTCTTTTAGTTCTAAAACAATATCTTCTTTGTTTTCGTTGTCTTTATTAGGACCTAACCAATAAACTTTTGAAATCATTTCAGATTCAAGTTTTTGATCTGGGAGTAGTTTATCAATAATACTACGAGCAGCTAATCTAGCATTTAAAAGTATATTCCAATCTTTTTCAATATCAAAATCTATCTCATCGAATCCACCGTTTATTTTAGAAACCTCATCATCTGTTACACATTTACCATCCACAAATTTACCTAACTCAAGTCTATTCTTAGCAAGAAGTAAATTCTTTAAGTCTGTTAAAAATATCTGAGAATTCTCAGAATACCTAGCTTTTAGTCCTCTATCTAATATTGAGTCAAGAAATTCATTATTCAATAGAACCATAGAGATGCAAATCTCACTAATAATGTTTTTGTTAGCATAAGTCTTTGATTCTTTAAAAAGTTGATAACCTCTGATCCATTTCATACTTCTTATATATTAAAATTGAATCTCTTTTTTTAATATATAAATTATGAAACATCTAAAAAGGCTCAAGACATATAGTCAGTTCAAAGAATCGTTGGTCATCGACTTAAATTTTCAGAGAGTAGAGGATCTACTTGAATCACTAACTGTATGGCATGATGCACTACTATCTTCGATAGGCGCTGAGGAAACAAATATCTTTGATACTTTGAAATTGCCACAAAATGATTTTCAAGATAAGTTAGATTTAGATGTTTTAACAGATAACATAGAGTTCATTAACTCCTTATCAAGTATAGCGTTAAAGAAGTCTCCTCTTGAAAATTCAAATGACTATCAAACATTTTTAAATAAACCTTGTAGATTTATGTTTTTATATGACATAAATAGTAGTGAACTAGAGAATCCACTCTATATTCTTATGCAAATATTCAATGACACTGTTTCAAAATGGAATGATGTAAAAATTTATAAAATTAAAGATGATGTCAAAAAGTTTTATGATAAACTTACATCAAGAACTATTGAAATTGTTGATGGTGACCAGAACTATATCTACACTACATCGAATGGTAATGAGTGGATACTTCAGAATAAGGATAAGATTAATGATATTTATAAAGAGACTTTTAGAAAAGAAGAATTAGAGGATTTAGTAAAAGACAAGAAGATTAAAATAAATGTTATGTAATTTTTTGTTTGATATAATTTACCAATATTTGATTTTTTAATCCATCGTCATCACAATTATACCATTTCCAAGTATATGTACTTTCAATAAAATTAATTTTCTGTTGATATTTTTTTATTTCACCATAAATCAATTCAATGTCATCATCTGATATTTCATAATTAATATTTAACTCATTGCAAACTGCATAAATTCCAATCTTATTATTACTATCATAATATTGTGTTGATTTGAGATATAACTCGTTTAATCTACTATTTTTAATTTTATCAGGATGTGTAATTTTTACAATTTCTCTGTAAAGTTTTTTTATAACCGAAAGATGGCTTTGATTCTTAACTTCCTCTTCATTCTCCTCAATATTTTCAGATTCAATTTTCTCGTTTTCGATATCATCTGGTTCAACCAATTCGGAATTTTCCGTTGTAGATTCTCCTGAGAATTCTTCCGTTTTTTTGATTGATTGATTAATTTTTTCCGTAATTTTGTTGTCATAGATTTCCTTAAGTTCTGGATGAAGTGATAAGAATTGATTGATTGAATTTATAAAAGCAGAATCTGCTTCTCCGATAATTTCATTTCGATAGTCAAAATCAGATTCAATAAACTCCAATTCTTTTAGAAGTTTTTTTACTTCTAAGAGTTTCACTTTATTCATTAATGTTTTTCTATATTTAGTAAATTATATATAAGTTATAAACGAGTTTGTTCAAAAAAAAATCTTCACAATGAATTACAAAAGACTAAAAAGATTATTGAGTCAAGTTGTAATTGTTGGTAAAACAAAAAAGACTTTCTGGAGAAAGTCTAAAGATTTTGAGATGCAGATATATTACACACCTGTGAAAAATAAAATTATGCTAATTAATATCGAGGGTGTTGATATAGACAATCCTCAACTTGCGGTAACGTTTACTGTTGGTGATGATGTATCCTTAGTTTTTGAATGGGTAGAAAAATATAGACACGAGATAACTTTTCTAAGAAACCGCTTACAAAATTGAATATATAGATTTATGGAACATTTAAGCCTAATGGAATTATATCAAATTAAATCTAGATTTTTGAAAGAAGACCACAGTGATGAAGTATTGTTTGAACAAATAGTTTCAACAATAAAACAAAAAGAGTCGCTTATACTCGAAGATACATCAGCAACTGGTGGCCCATCTGTCGGTGGAATGGGAGCTGTTGTAAATGCTCAACCATCTGGATTAGCAGGAACTACAATAGGTACAAACTGGGCTTCTGGTGGCGGATCTGTCGGTTCGGGTGATGTTTCAATTCCATACAATCCATCTGGATCCAATAGAGTTTTTCAGAAAATGCCAAGTCCGATGGGTAAAGAACATGGACCCAGAACTGGAAAGAAATCAAGACAAAAAAGGTTAGATTTAAAAGCACTTAAAGATATCTTTGCTAAAAGACAAGACTTTACATCTGGAGAAGGAGAAATTAAATCGAAAGATAAAAAAGTTTTAGATTTTAATAACTTCCTTAAAAATGATTTTAACACAATCAAAAAATGAAAAACATAAAAACATTCGAATCATTCTCAATGTATAGAGAATTCTGTGATAGATGTAAAGGTCCAACTGACAACTCAACAACCCAATCAATGTTCAATGAAGAGGTCATTTGCATGAAATGTAAAGAGGATGAGATAAAGGATCCTGAATATGACGCTGCTTGTAAAGCTGACCAAGAAGCATATTTATCCGGAGAGAGAAACTTCAAAGGTGTAATGCCTGATTATAAACCTTTAAGTAGAAATTAAAACTTTCTAAAATTATCTGTTATAATAGATAATGGATAAATCAAAAAAAGAAAAGTGTATAGTTATCGGAAAAACCGGTAGTGGTAAATCTTTTCTAGTCAGAAAACTTGTAGAAAAAGGATTAAAACCTTGTCTTAAATGGACTACTAGACCTGTTCGTAAATTTGAAAAACCTGGTATAGATTATAACTTTGTTTCTGATTTTCAGTTCGTACAATCAATAAATGAAAATAAATTCTTAGCTTATCAGAAGTTTCAAGTAACACCAGAAGGAAAATCTCCTGAAAATTGGTATTATGGAATAACCCAAGAAGAGTTTGATAATTCACAGGTTCTAATAATGACACCAGGTGAGTTTAAAAACATAACAACTGAACAAAGAAAAAATTGTTTCGTTGTCTATTTAGACATAGACCGAAGTGTAAGAGAATCAAGACTATTCAAAAGAGAAGATAAAAATGACTCTATCAAAAGAAGATTAGACGCTGATGAACTAGACTTTCAAAGCTTTACTGACTATGACTTAAAGATTAGAGATCATGAATTCACAGCTGATGATGTTTATGATTTAATGGATTAAGGTTCTGTTCTACCTTCAAAATTCAAACCTTTTAGTTGTCCATTAATTGAATTACAAACACTCTCTGAGTTACTAATCGTATTTTCCAAAACTGATAATAGAATGTTTAATATAGAATATACTTTCAGTAAATTCTTATCTGAATCATAAAATTGAGATCCACAAACACCTTCAATCAAATCAAATGTTAAAGTTATATTATCGTTATTTTTAACTTTCATCTTATCTATGATGATTTTTGGAATTCCAACTTCTAAACATTCTCTTTCATAATCAAATACTGTTTTATTTATTAAATTAAGTAGAGCTTTCCAAACTTTAGCATCATCCATATTTTGATAATCTTTTGTAAGAACGAAGTCTGAAATATTTTTTTTGTAAGATTTTAGATAAATTGTTAAGTATTTTCTAAATACTGCAGTTCTATAGTCTGTTGAGAATTGCAAAGTTGGAACCTTCGAATACATCCAAAAGTCAATATAATTAAAAATATCGTGATTTGTAATATCAGAGTCAGTTATAGATTTCGACACTACACTAATATCTTTAACTTTATTTCTCATTAGTCTTTCAACAAACTTATCCGAAATCTTAGAGAAGAAATCAGAAAACCATTTGCTTTTTACCAATAGAATCAAAAGAAAGATAATTATTATAAAAATCCCACCTTTATAACCATATTTCTCAAAAATTTCGGATATTTCCTTAATACTCATTTTATTAAAAGTTCTGTTTATTATATATATTTTTTTAGAAAATACCCATTTTTTTAAATATCAATTTAATTGAAGGAATACGTATTTAATATATAAAATAAATTTTTAATCTGTATGAAATTCAAAGAGAACATAAATAAGTTACATAGTGAGTTAGAATCACTCTATGGTGAAGTTATAGTAAATGAAAAGTTTATTAAAGGTGTATCATTTATTGAGATGATCATCAATGAGGAAAATAAAAATTTAAAATTAGAGTTCAAGAAACAAGATTTAAACTCTGACGAATTTGAGTGGAACTATAAATCAAATCCACTTGAAAATGATTCACAAGTAGTGGAGAGAAAATCCTCTGTATCTAACTTTACTAACGACGTAAGTGATATTTTCACTAAAAATAGATTCTCATCCGATTATTTAGAAAAACTAAACTAATATGACAGCATTTTCTTCCATATCCTTTTCGAATATTAAAAACGAAGTAGAAAGATACTTAAGAGAGGAGCACAATAAGGCTAGTCTTTTATATAGTCCTGCTTCCCCTTATGGTCAGGTACTTGCTGTGATTGAAAATCTACATCAACTTTCGTTGTTGTATCTAAAAAATACAATAAGTCAATTAGATTTGAATAAGTTCAATAGCACCAACGAAAGAGTGATTAAGAATACTGCAATTTTAGCTGGTCATATTCCATTTCGTTCAATTAGTTCTACTGGGACAATTAGATTAATTAAAAAAACCTCAATTGATATTGAGAAAGAACTACCAAGTGGAGTTATCGTATTAAATAACAAAACAAAAATAAAAAATAAAACAAATAACTTATTTTACTCATTCAATATAGGTAAATTCAAATTGGAATATAACGTCAATAATACTAAGTTTATTCCTATTCCTATTATACAAGGAGAGTGGAAAAGCCAAGTCTTTACAGGTGATGGTTCTCAGATGCAAACTTATAATGTTCAAGAGATCGGTGAAAAAGATATTGAAAACTTTAATGTTGAAGTTTCGGTCGATGGTATTATTTTTGAATTAAAAAAACATGTCTATGACTTACTACCAAATGAAAGGTCTTGTGTAGTGAGAACATCATTTGATGGTGGAATTGATATCATTTTTGGTAATGGTGGATTTGGTAGGATACCTTCTATATCTTCTGAAATCATTGTTAGATACCTTTGTTCTGATGGTGCAATAGGCAACATCTATAGAAGGACTGTTAATGACTGGTCAATTATTGATGATATTTTTGACATAGGTGGCGACACTGTGGAGTTAGAAAAAATATTTGACATAGAAATTTATAATGATATCAATTTTGGAGCGGATAGAGAAAACTATTTATTTACTAGAAGTCTTCTACCAATAGCCTCTAATAACTTTGTATTGGCTCTACCTCAACAGTATGCTTATGAGTTGAAAAAACTTGGTATCTTCACACACGTCAATGCTGAAGAAAAAAATGGTACCGTTTTTATATATCTTGTACCTAACATAAACTTGTTTAAAAGAGATGATGAGAGTTACTTTAATATTCCGATTCAAAACACTTTTGAATCAGGTAAAGTAAAGACATCAGCATTTGAGTTAGACTCTTATGAGCGTAATAAAATAATCACTTACCTAAAATCAGGTGGAAATATTCAATTAACAAAGAAATTTATAGTAAAGTCACCTACATTGTCTTTTTATGTAATGAATGTTTGGGTTATCAACTATTCAGATTCAACAACCGACGCTGTCAAAGCACAAATAGTAGGTCAAATATCAAATTATTTCTTATCTCTTAATAAAATTGATAGAATTCCAAAATCAGATATTGTTAAATTACTTTCCAATATCGCTGATATCAACTCAGTAAAAGTAGAATTTGTTTGTAAAAAGAATGAAGATTACCACATAGAAGGTCAAAAGTCACTTTTGAGTAGAGCTTCTTTTGATGAGTCAAACTTCGGAAGTGATCCTTCTTCATCACCAAACTCTTACGATCCAAATAAAATACTTGGTATCGACTCTCAATTAGGCGATATTATTTTCGAACCAAGCGAAATACCAGTATTGAGAGGAAATTTTTATGACAGAAATGGATCTTTCTATACAGATGAAGATCCAATATCAACATCTAATATATGTGGGTTAAATGTGTTCTTCACTGGAACTGTAGATGTTAAAAATAAAGGAAGATAATGTTATACGATAGAAGGCAACTACCAGAATTAAAATTTATGAAGCATATACATGATTCAGAAACACCTAACTTTGACTATGAAAATGATATTTTGAATAAATCACTCTCACCATATATTTACGAAAATAAGACAATGGCTGGATTTTTAGATAGACTCCAACCATTAATGGCTTTGTTTTTTGATAAAATGAACATCATCAAGAATTGGAGAAATTATATGGTAGATAAATATCATTATAAAGGTAAAGGTTAAAAAACTAATTTCGAGTTTTAATATATAAAGAATAAAATAAATTGAATTAATGGCGGAAAATAAAAAAGTAGTTGGTTTTAAGAAATTCTCTGAAATTAAAGGTAAATCTAAAATGGAAGAGGTAGATGCTTCTTTGCCTCAATCACCAGATAGTGATAGTGACATACCAATGAATCCGAATTTATCAAAAGACTCCAACAGAGTTGAGAGATTAACTTCTAGAAAGAATATCATACCTCAAGACCAAAATTTAGAAATAGATGAGGATTCTGATGATTTTGAAAACGATATAGATTTAGACGAAGAGACTCATGAATCAAAAGTTGATTTTACTGGCAAAGTTGCTAAATTCCCAAAAAATGTTAAGGCATCAAAAGCTTATAACTTCTTAGAAAATGTTAAAGTTTCTAAGAAGTCAATTTGGTATTTGATGGTTGAAAAACAAGATAATGAATTACAAATGGTCAAATACAACTACAAAGAAGGTGTTGATTTAACTAAATTTGTTAACGAATTAAAAACATATTACTTGAAAAAATATTCAAACGAACCAAAGATTCAAAAGCTTGTTGAGGCTATTTATGTTGATGGTAATGATAAATATTCTATGGTAAAAAACATTCCTACTATTACTTTAGATGGTAAGAAAATGATTACTAAAATCACTGAGGATTTAATTAGACTACTAAGTAAATAAACAAACCACTCTAAGAATAGTATTCTTAGACCGACCCAAGAATGATTTTCTTGGGTTTCTTTTTTGTCTAATTTTTTTTAATATATACCTTATGAAGAAGATAAAATTATTTTTAGAATTTGTGAGTGGAAATAAAGAATCAATGTTCATACCACTAACTTATGATGATATATCTAAGAGACTTGGTTGTACAATCGATGAGGTTGAGGAATTTGAGAATTGGTTGGATGAAAATATTAAACCGGGTGAGATTTTTCATGGATCTTTATCATCGACAGATAATGAAGAAGAACATGAAAAGCCAGTTGATATATTTGATAAAATCGAAGATGAAGAGGATTATATGGAGATGTGGAATCAGTATAAATCAACCCGAACAGGTCATTCTTCACACAGTCACGATGAGGATGGATTATAGTAATTCTTTTAAAATAAAATCTAATCTATCATTTACTTTCACTTCAGATAAATCAGTATGATTTATATTTTCTAATTCTAAATAAGACTTAATCCATCTATCTAATCTCTTTATATCATCTTCTTTGTGATACCTAATACCATCATTAGTATCGATATCTATCATAGGTGGTACATAAAAGATATAGTCAATTGTATTAATATGTTTTAATATTTCTTTTTGAAGATGATTAATAGAAGCAATATCTTTATTGGATAACTTCTCAGGGAATAATTTTCTAAAGTAAAAATAGTTTAAGATAGAACTCGAATCACAAACAATGAACTCCTTTGAATCTAAAAACATTGTTTCTTTATTCAATTGTTTATAAAATATAACCATCTGATCAATTGGTGTGTTTGGTATTCCATATTCTGCAATAAAATCTGTAGCGACTTCACTAATAAAAATAGAGTTCTTATTTCTTTTCTTTAGTTCAGTATGAACTTCAGAAGCCAATGTTGATTTACCAGAAGCAGGTGCCCCGATTATCATTATAAGTTTACCTTTAGAATTCAAATTTTTCATAAAAAATAAATGAATAGTTGTAATTATTTTTTTTGTCTGCTAAGAACTTTTCTTCTTTAGACACATACCAAACAGCAGTTAGTTCTGGAAAAGTAGTATCACCAACAAATTCTTCATGAACTTCGGTCATATAAATCTGGTCAGCAATATGTAAGGTTTGTTTGTAAATTTCACCACCACCAATTATAAAGCAATCATTATTCGTAAGTAAAAGAGCTTCTTCAACAGAATTGACGACTTCACATCCATCAACTTCATAACTCTCATCTCTTGTTATAATAATGTTTCTACGATTAGGAAGAGGTCTTCCAATTGATTGATAGGTTTTTCTACCCATAACAATTGGATGACCTGTTGTGATTTCCTTAAATCGTTTTAAGTCTGCTGGTAAATTCCAAATTAGTTTATTCGAATCACCAATAACTCTATTCTTTGATATTGCAACTATTAACTTAATCATCTGTTAAAAAACTGACCGTTCATTTCAACCTTTTTTATATCTTCTGGTGTGAAACACTGTGGATGAGTTTTCATTGCTTTTAGAATTTCCTGATAATTACCCTTAGCTTCTTCCATTCTACCAGTGTAGAAACTCGCGGCTGCGTGAGCTTCTGCAAACTTCCAAGCGTAAAGTGCCTCATCGACAAAGAGTAATCTTGATGGGTAAGGATTTTTGCCGTGAAAATTTTCTTTAGCAAATTTTGTATATAGATAAGCTAAATTCCATTCACCAACTTGTAAGTAATGGTCTATGATAGTTTTGATAGATTCTCCCCTAACTGGATCCATTGAGTAAGCTTTGAGACATTCCTGCATAGTCAAGTGCCACGGATCTTCTAAAACTCTCATAATAGTACCGATTCTGTATTGAGAATAGTAGTTTTCTTCCGCATATCCATCGAATCTATTTGTTCTCTCTCTATAATATTTAAGAGCTCTTCTTAATCTTTCTTCATTTTCCTCTTTATTATCCGGGATAGAAGCTGAGTCGTGATAAGACTGAGCTGTATAGAATATCCAACGAGGATCTTGTCTGTTCTCATCAATATATTTCTCTAAAACAAAGGCATGTGATTTGTATTTTGTAGGGATATTACCTTTCCAGGAATTACCTGTCATTTTAACATCAACATGGATACCTTCAGCTAAACCAGAAGTAATATCTTTCTTATCACATACAATGAACTCATGAACGGGTCCATACCATTTAAAGGGAAGTGATACTCTAAAGAATGTATTTCTGGTATATTTCATTTGACCGATATAAGTGTTAATCATATAAAGGTCATTTTTGAATTGATTTTTATTGAATTTAGGATCAATGACAACCGTTTCATCACAGTCACACCAGTAACCATGTACATCATTTGGATTCCATTTTAGTTCAGCAACAACATCTTTAAGTTTCTGCATCGCATGATTTCTACTTTTTTCGAAATCATCGAACGGTCTTTCAAAAACGTAAGTTGGAATGTTATTTTTTTCTCCCCAGTTTTTAATTATATCTTGAGTACCATCAGTTGAACCAGTGTCATTACAAACTACTAAATCAACTATGGATTTATTACTTTCTAGCATTTTTTCGATGACATGTGATTCATCTTTACAAATAAAATTTAAGGCTAATTTTCCCATTTAGAATTTTTTATTTTTTATTTTATATTTTATTATATTAACTTTGTTTCGTCAAACAGACTATTTAATTTGATTTCTCTTAAAACATACAGAGGTATCATATAGGTTTTATGCACTCTTAATGGAAAATGTTTTGAGTTTATAATATTTTTTTCGTTTAAAAATAAATTATCAGATTCAATTCTACTGATAACGTATATTTTATTATCAATTATAGTTCTCGGATAGCCATTTCCTTTTCTCCAAAAAATAACTATTTCATCACCAACCTCAAATGAAATTATACCACTTTTTATTCTATCCTTTATAATCCAATTGTTAATCACTGATAATATTTTAGTTTTTACTCATTGCAACTTCAGAGATAAGTCTTTTAGACTTTGTAATATTAAAAGGATCTTGTTTTGTAAATCTTTTCAAACCCATTAACATTATTCTTAAATCATCACCTGATGAAAATGAATTTAGTGTATCTTTTCCTAATTTGTTAATTTTATCAGAAGCATCATAAATATAACTCTTCATAATTTCAATTTCATACTGGCAGTTTTCTTCACCTCTTAGTTTTACTAATTTTTCAACTCTTAGTAAAAGAGATTCGGATACGTATGTTTCAATCATAATATCAGATAGATTCATTAGTATCTCTTGTTCTTTTGATAAAGTCATCATTAATTTCTGCACAGCAGCCCCTGCTATCATTAATAATATCTTCTTAAAGTTTTTGATATATTTTTTATGTTTATCAAAGGTTGATTCTTCTTCAGTTGAAAAATCCGGAATAGACATCAAATCACCAGCTATCTTTGTAGCATGTGACATTAAATCTAATTCACCTTTCATTGCCTTTTTTAGTATAAAATCAACTGATAACATTCTGTTAATCTCATTTGTCCCTTCAAATATTCTATTAATTCTCGAATCTCTATATGCTCTATCCATAGGAGCCTCTGCGGAATACCCCATACCACCATATACCTGAACTCCTTCATCTACTACATAATCCAATGTTTCAGAGCCATGTACTTTTAACATAGCTGCTTCAGAAGCATATTCTTTAATAGCATCTAGTAATGATTCGGATTTAGTTTTACCATTAGCAATTGATTGGTTGATTAAGTCATCAATATTTTTTGATACTCTATATAGCGCTGATTCTGATGCGTATGTTTTAATAATTTGATTTGCAATTTTATTTTTTATCGCAGAGTATTTAGCAATTGGTCTTCCAAACTGTTCTCTTTCAAGCGAATACTTAATTGTATCTTCGATGACCTTTTTAGATGAACCAAGTGTAGCTCCTGCTAATTTAATTCTACCGATATTGAGAATATTAAGTGCAATTTTAAAACCATCTTCTCTTTTACCAAGTAAATTTTTCACCGGAACTTCACAGTTATTAAAGAATACTTGTCGAGTTGAAGAACCTTTAATACCCATTTTCTTTTCCTCAGGATTTAAAGAAATACCTGAATATTCTTTTTCAACAATAAATGCTGATAGATTTTTATCATCATCAATTTTAGCAAAAACAACAAATATATCAGCAAACCCCGAGTTTGTTATCCACATTTTTTGTCCTGTGATTAGATATTTAGACTTATCACCATTCAACACCGCTTTGGTTTTTCCACTATTAGCATCACTACCCGCATTTGGCTCTGTCAAGCAATAACAAGCCTTTAATTCACCAGTGGCTAATTTTGGAATATACTTTAATTTTTGTTCATCACTTCCAAAGTATAGTATTGGTAAAGTTCCAATTCCAGTGTGAGCTGAAAGTGCAACAGCCGCAGAGTGACCAGTTCCAGTTTTTTCAGTTGTAATCATTGAAGTTACAAAGTCGGAACCCATTCCACCTAGTTCTTCAGGGATTGAAATGCTTAATAATCCTAATTCACCAGCTTTGTCCAAAATAGAAACCATCAGACCATCTTCCATTGAATCGATTCTATCTAGATTAGGATAAACTTCTGTTTCGATGAAGTCTTCACACATCTCAGCAATCATCAATTGCTCTTCATTAAACTCTTCTGGTATAAAAGTTTCATCACAGTTTGATTCTTTAATCAAAAACTCACCACCTCTTAATACATTCATAATATTATTTTATTTTTTATTTATATTCATTTCCAAAAAATTTGTATAAGTAGAATCAAAACTGATAGAACTAAACAAATTCCAGTTTTAGCACTTATTCCCTCTCCAAATAATATAATTGACATCGCTGTGAAGACAACTATACCAATTGAAAATCCGATAAGTCTTCCGGGCCAAAGTTGACCTCCACTCCAATCGTAAATATATTTTACCGATTCTACAAAAAGCCAAGTTATTGGAACACCAGAAAGCAGAACTATCCATTGATTATTCTGTAAGAAAGGATATTTCAAACTACCTTGTATCTGAAAAAAAACAAGTATTTGTGCTAATGTTCCAAATAATATTCCAAGTATTAACTGCATTCTAATATTTTATTTAATTTATTTTCTCTAAATTCTTCTAATGTTATAAATCTAGAACTCGAATAGTTTACTTCTATTCCTTTATCATTTACAACACAAACATCTCTATAATCTGGATTGTCATAAGTTTGATAGACTTTTCCTTCCGTGAGGCTTTGAGTTCTTTCGCTACTACCGGGAATTGGTTTATTATTTATACAAACTATTTTATAAAACTTTCTCATATACCTAAATCTTTCAATTTTAATTCTCTTTTTTCATACATAGTCAATTCGCGAAATCTATTTGCATCAATGTGTTTTATTTCTCCATTATCACATTTTATTCTATAAAAGGGACCACTTGGATCATCATATCTATGTGGTGAGAATGGTATTTGTTCAATTTTTATAACATCATATATTTTACCAATCGTTAGTTTATCACGCAAATTGTGAAGAAGATCCCAACTTTCATTAGATAAACACTTTACTTTCATATTCCTATTTTTTCTAATTTATGATTTCTTATATTAGGTAAATTATCTATCTCATAGATAAAAGCTTTGTATATTCTACCAAAGTTTAATGTAATCTTACTTACATAAATAGTTTTCTTCTCATCACTTAAATATTTTATTAAATCATCATAGTTATAAAAATCTAAGCAATTTAATGGTTGATTAAAAATCTCTAATCTACTATTATCAATAACAAAGAAACTTGATGATGGTAGACAATATCCTATCTTATCTTTAAAATACTCACATATTTTTACGGTTGGGTTTATAACCTCAAAATCTGGATTCTCTAAGTAAGAGGATATATCATCTATTTTTTGAGACCAAGTCATCTTTGATCTTGGGTTAATAGATACATCATGATTTAATAAAGTTGTTGCTCCTATAAATCCCATTATTCTTCAATAAAATTTTTCATCTTCCAAGCCTCATAAGTATTCAAAATCAAACCAGATATAGTCATTGGTCCAACACCACCTGGTACTGGAGTAATCCAAGAAGCCTTCTTAGAAATAGAATCAAAATCACAATCACCAACTAATTTACCAGATTCTAATCTATTGATACCTACATCAATCACAACCACTCCTTCTTTAATCATATCAGCTGTTAATAAACCAGGTTTTCCAACTGCAACAATTACTATATCAGCTTTCTTAGTTTCTTCAATTAGGAGTTCTTTAGGAGTGTTTATATCACAAGATGTAACGGTAGCTCTTCCAATGTTAAAGTCGTTACCTAACATAATAGAAATAGGTTTCCCGACAATATTAGAGCGACCAATAACTACGACATGTTTTCCTTTAGTGTCAATTTCATACCATTCGATTAGTTTTAATATACCATAAGCAGTTGCTGGTCTCATTGACTTCTGACCAAGTGACATTTTACCAAAGTTAAGAGGATGAAATCCATCAATGTCTTTATATGCACTTATCTCGTTTATAATAGAATCCGACTTAATGTGTTCTGGTAATGGAAGTTGAACAATAAATCCATCATAAGAAGACTTATTTAATCTTTTTACTTCTTCTAAAAGATCAAATGAGGTTATTTTTTCTGGAAATCTAATAACACTATAGTTTATTCCAGCTTTTTCACAAGCTTTTGTTTTTCCATTGACATAAGACTCAGATGCTGGATTATTTCCAACAAGAACTATCGCCATAGATGGTTTTGAAATTTGATATCCTAATCTTGATTGGCTTTTTTCTATGTGACCTTCGATTTTATCTTTGATATTGGATAAAATTTGACCTGATACGATTCTTCCATCTAAAATGTTTGCTAAAGTTTGCATTTGATACTATTATATTTTATAATTATTTCTTTTAAATCATCTATGTGTTTATGATATTGTTCATCTATACTATCATAACGAGAAGATAGGCTTTTGTATTTGTTTCGATCACCCAATTTACTTTGTAATTCAGAAGTTAGACCAATCTTTTGAGAAATTGAATAACCAAAGTTAGCAATTCTAACACCATCAACTTCCGTATAATCCGGTAGTTCTTCCTCTACAATTAACTGAACATCAACTGGACCAACTCTATAAGCATCTTGATAAGATGGATGAGCCCATCTTCTTTGATTCTTAATACTTATAACACCACCGATTTTTGGAATCTCTTCTATTCCCATATCATCACAGATCTTAAAAGCCATATCAAGTGTTACAATAAAGTCCCAATCATTTACTCTTCTTTCAAGAATTGGTTTATCATTTATTGTAAAGCAACGAATTGCTCTTGATCCAACCAATACACCACCAATATTGGTGGTGTATTTGATAAGCCTACGACTTGGGTAAAAAAGTCTAAATTTATTATAATATCTTTTAGATATATCAATTTTAACATCTGGACTTTCCATTAGAATTTCCAAATTTATATCTCTTAGATAAGCTTTAAGTTCATTAAGATAACTCATATTATTTTCTATTAACGTAATCTTTAATCATTTGATTAACTGTAGGTGCAATCATAATTCCTATTGCTATCCCACCAACTAAATACACTACCATATTATTCCATCGTTTTTATTGTTGTTACTCTTTCAACAAGTGGTCCCCAGACCCCTTTATAAGTAACACCCATAACTTTTCTATTGTCTATCCAACAATAAACATCTTCATCATTTAAACATCTTGGTTTATTCATAATAAGACCGTGATATTTAAACCCATTATAATCTAACCATTTTACGGTCACTTCTCTATCTTTTTCTTCACGAGCTGTAAAGAATGTAATATGATGTCCTTCATCATACCATTGATTTAATTGTTCTCTGGATCCTTCATACACTTCTGCAGTTGCATAAAGATGTGATTCCTCATTTTTGATATCATCACATATAGTTCCGTCTATGTCACATAGTAAAATCTTTTTCATTATATCATATTAATTTCGTGTATTGATTGACGCTGAGAGAGAGACCAGATTGATTTACCAATAATTTTTGCACAACTAATCACTCTCATTTTTGAATTAGTTGGAGGACCTTGATAAATACCTCTACCTTCATTACGAGAAGCATCTTTATCACCAATAAATGAGATTGTATCAGATACTAATAACTCAGTAATCTTAGAGTTGTAAAGGTTTTCAATTGCTTTACCACTTAGAATACCATGAGTCGCAATACATCTTACAGAATTAGCACCCTTCTCAATAAGCAACTCAGCTGCTTTACACATTGTTCCTAATGTATCAGCCATATCATCTACAATAACAACATTACGACCAGTAACTTCACCAACTAACTCCATTGAATGAATTTCATTTGGTTTAATTCTTTTCTTATTAATCATTGCGAATGTTGCTTCTGGAAATGCTTTACAAAAGTCAGAAGCTCTTTTAACAGCTCCTTGGTCTGGAGCAACAATTGTTAAATCTTCTATTTCGTTCTCTTTAATGTAGTCAATAAATATTTTATTCCCATTTAAGTGAATAACAGGAACATTATAAAATCCTTGAATAGCAGAGGCATGTAAGTCGATTGTAATAATTCGGTTCATACCAGCTGTTGTTAAGACATCAGCTAACATTTTAGAACCAATTGATGAACGGAGGTGGTCTGTTTTATCCTGACGAGAGTATCCGTGGAATGGAGCAACAAGTGTAAATGATTTACAACCGGCTCTTTTTGCAGCATCGATAACTAAGAGTGTTTCCATTATGTTATCAGAGCTATTTGTTGTTTGAACAAAAAAGACATCTTGGTCTCTAACTGACTCTTCAAATAACGGTAGTATTTCACCGTCTAAAAACTTATCAATTTTCAATCTACCAGGTGATATATCACTACCTCTTTCTTTTAAGACTTTACAAATTTCTTTAGTCAATTGCTGACTTCCGGTTCCGCTAAAAATTTTCATATATTATTATTTAATTTATTTCAATAGATGTTTTAATTGAGCCTGTCTCATTTTTGAGACACTTACGCTGAATTTTGGTTTCATATTTTTAAGAAAATGTTTAAAGTTTGGTGGATAAGACACTATTTCGATTTCTTTTCTCATAGTCTGATATCTACCATTCAAGAATCCACCCACTTTTCTTATAATTGTTTTCTTTTGAGGTTTAGTTCGTGTGTTTGATTTTTTCTCTCTCTTCCAAGCAAAAAGAAGGTCATATTGTTGAGTGGTATTGAGAGCGTCAAACCATATGATGTTTTTACTCATCTTATTTCTAAGTGACTTCAGTTCTTTCTCGTGTTGTCTTCGTTTCTTTTCTTTATTCGATAACATATGGCAAATATAGAAATTATTTTTTTAAAACTCTATTAATTTTTTTATTTCTCCATTCTTCTTTTGTAAAAAGTGTAGTTCCAAAATCTGTATGATGAATTCTGAATATTCTTTTATTTTTTCCTATTGTAAAAAGTCTATATGAGTAGTGTGAATAAACAGTTACTATTTGACCGTCATCAAAAAAATCTTTTACTTTCTTACAGTAATAATCACCATAGAACTTAGAGTTCATCATAAGAATATCCGACATATCAGGATTCATATTTTATTCTGAAACTGCTCTTCCTATTTGGCTTTCCCAATCTTTGTCTGTTCTAACTTCTTTATTTTTGTCCATAGTTGCACATAACATTGTCGTTGAAACATTCATTGAGTCACCGACATATTTTAGAGCTGCTACATCTTTTGGAAAACAATGACCACCGTATCCCAGGTCGCCATCCGGTCCAGGAACCGACCAATGAGAATTACCCAATCTATCATCATAACGAGCGTATTCAATCACTTTATCATAATCAATATTCAACCCCTCACATATTTGATACATTTCATTAGCAAATGAAACTTTAGTTGCTAAAAAAGTATTTGTAACATATTTAATCATTTCTGCAATTGTTGAGGAAGTCTTTACAATAGGAACTTTTGGGAAAGCCTTTTCAAAAATATTTTTAACTTTTGATGAATAAGGTCTGTCACCTCCGACAATAATTCTATTTTGATTTTTATAATCTTCAACAGCATTGGCTTCTGTTAAAAATTCTGGATTGAAAACGATATGTATATTTTCGTTTTCTTTATTTAACATTTCTGTTGTTCCCGGTGGAATTGTTGATTTTATAATAACAATAAAATCTTTTTTATCTAATGATTTAACAATCAAATCTATTTGAGAGAGACAATTTTTAACAATTGATAAATCACATTCTCCTGTTTTTCTCATTGGTGTTGGTAAACATAAAAATGTCATATCAACTTTTTCGATTAAATTAAAAAGTGATGACTCTGTACAATTTCCATTTATATCAAAAGTATAAACATTGAAGAAGTTTTTCATTCCTTGATAAACTGCACCTCCGACAAAACCCTGTCCTATAATTCCTAAATTTTCCATTCTTAAATTTTATTTTTTAAATCAGCAGGTGAATAGTTTATAGATTTCAACACCTTGTTATCAGAGTCTCTATACACTACACATTTTTCACCAATCATTTTATATGATGATTCAGTACTATCTTTCTTTTTATAGTGTGATATTGTTTCGATTGCTTCTTGTATTGAACTACAAGCCTTAGACATATTACTCCTTTGTACTTCATCAAAAAGTTCATCAAACTTTTCACCTAAACCAAATTCTAAGATTGCACCAGAAAGGACATATTGTAAATCACAGAGAGCATCTGCGATTTCAACAATATCATTATCATCAATAGCTTGTTTTAATTCATTTAATTCTTCTTGAAGTAGTGAAACTCTTAATTGACATCTTTCATCAGATGGAATTTGAGGACTTTCTAATATTGGAGCGTCAAAGGTTTTATGAAACTCTGATACTTTTGATAAATAGTTCATAATTTTTTATTTTTTATATAAAAAAAATAATATATAGTTTGTAAAAATAATATTATGTAATGAGCTATATTAAGAAATTTGAGTCATTTAAAAAAGATAGAAACCTAAAATCAGTAAATGAAGAACTCCTATCTGGTGTTTTGAATTTTTTCAAAAATATGTGGAATAAAGCCGTAGAGGAAATTAAAAAATTAGGAGAAAACCCAGCACCTGAAGAAATTGAAGCATGGATTGATAAAAATCCATTGAATCCACAAGATGATAGTTACTTACTTAAAGGAGTAATGGACGAATTTATAAAGAAAAAAGATACAGATATTAATGAACAAGCATGTTTAGATCTGATTAAAAACATACTCGATCCTCAATTGGGAGCACTTGGAAAACAAGGTCTTCAAACTCTTTATGATGGACTTTTGAAATCTTTTGGTAAAGATACACCGACAGTCGATATAGTTAAATTCTATATGGAAACAATAAGAAATAGAGCTATTAAAGATTATAAATATGCGGGTGGACCTGATTTAAAAGTTGGAACAGACGCTAAGGTAGATGACAAAAAGATTGTTGTTGATATGAAAGATCAAACTCACCTTCCGGAATTTAAAAAGGCAATTCTACCAGCTGGAAAAGATACTAAAAAGATGAAACAATTATCTATTGATTGGGTAAATAAAATTTTAGTTCCGAGACTTGATAAATATTTATCCGAAATTAAAGACGAAGACGTTGATAAATACGTTGAGTCATTAGGAAAAGAAGTTCCGGAAGCTGGACCAGAAGGAGGTTACAAAGCTGGTGATACAGTTATCTATAAAAGAGATAAATTCAATGAAGATGAATGGAAAAAAATAACTGATGAGGATAAGAAAAAACCTAATGAAGGACCTATGAAAGATCTTCAAGATAAAGAAATGATAGGTATTAAAAAAGTCAAGGATATTAACGGTGATGTTGTTTCCTTTGAAGATGCAGATTTTAAAAAGAAAACTGAGGATTTATTAGGAAAAGTAGAAGCAAAAGCAGAAGGACAAGAAGACTTAGTAAATACACTTAAAGATGTAAAAACTAAGAATCCTGAAGCAATCAAAAAACTAAGTGATATAGCTGACCTTTACAAAGATCCTGATGTTAATAAAGATAAAATCGCTGAAATTGAAAAACAATTAGGTGGAGGAGAAGAGCAATAACTTATAGATTGAGATTTTTAATATATAAATTATATGGCAAATCTCTATCAAAGAAAATTAGCAAAAATTCAAAATAGCCTTGATAAATTAGCATCTAAGGGCAAAGATAATATTTCAGAATATTATAAGTATATTGACGAATTAGTCAATAAAGGAGATTTTCAAGCTTTTCAACAATGTTTGTATTACTATTACAAAATTAATATTGATGAGGTAACAAATTTGGCTGAGATTAAAAGAACTACTTGGGAACAGATTTGTTTTGAAACTAATACACCTTTTTTGAAGAAGTTAAAACTGATGTATGATAAGAAGAAAGTTTATCAAACATCGGTCGATATTTACTCACTAAATATAAATAATATAAATTTATCTCTATCTGATCCATTATCGACAACTTTTTCTATTACCTCGCTCACTAGTTCCTTTATACTAACAAAAGAAGAAGATTATTCCGTTAATATGAATATCATTAGAGATAATCTATACTCTTTTAAACTTTATCTATCTGAATGGGTTGATGATAATGACACTTTTGTACCATCAAACGCGGTAGAATATATGAATTTCTTAGTTGGAACATTTAGTGAGATTCAAACTCAAATAAATTTAGATTTGACTAAACAATGGTGGATTTACACAGAAGAAAGAGAAAATATTTTAAAGAATTTTACTTACTCGGCTTCTTTTATGTCTTCTAATCCAACCGCGTCAATAGTTTGGAATACAGACCCGGTAACAACTGGATACATATTAAACATATCAACATCAAGTTCTTTTGAAACAAAATTATCTAGTTATAATTCCATAAAGTTAGGAACAGGTTCAAATCCACCATCTTATAATGTTTCTGGAAATACCGCTTCTCTTGTTGTATTTGATTTATCACCAAATACTACTTATTATTATACTTCAAGATATACTTTAACTACTTTTACTAATCAGTTGATATTATCAGCTAGTGGCAGTACTGCTAGTTTTACATGGCCGACAAATAATTCAGCTGATGCATATTCTTTTGATATATCAACATTTAGTTCATTCTCATCTTTATTACCTAATTACAGTTTGACTTTAGGTACATTGTCGAATACTTTACCATATATTACTAGTAGTGTTTCGAATACGTATTCAATATCTGGACTTTCTACCGGAACTTATTACTACAGAGTAAGAACATTATATGGTCAAACTCAATCCGGTGAGGTCATATCCTCAGATTCATTTGGAACTGCATATTGGCCAACTATCAATACAGGACCAATGTCTGTAAATAATGAAAATGGATACGAATTTGAACTTTCGAAAAGTAGCACATTCAGTACTATAGAACAAAAGTATAAATTAGGAAAACAAATTTATGGAACTACCGCCTCTGTTTTATTAACTAATCTAAGTAAATCAAGTAATTATTACTACAGAGTTAATTACTATAAAGGTAAAAATCAAATACTAAATTACAAAATTGACACAAACAGGAACACTTATTTAGGAAAAATCATTGAAAGAGAAATATTTACACCTGATGCAAAATATTTATTGTTAAATCGACAATTTGCTAAAATTATAGGAGCAAGAAAAACATATCTTGAAGTACATAAAGTAGATTTAACATCATTAACTGGCTTTGCAACGGCATCAATTTTTGCTTATGATGACTTATCTTTGGCGGAAGATCAAAATTTACTAATTAGATATACCCAAGCTGTGGATTATCTAAACTCTTGATGATATTTCATATATAATAGAAAAATATTATAATTATGGAAATTAGAGTCGTAGATTTTGAATTACTAACAAGACACTTTGATAAGTATCAAAAAGGAGTTGCTGAGATTGACAAAGAAAAGGCACAAATACTTGAAAGTATTGAACCAATGAGAAGAGAAATGCAAAATATCATTGCTGCATCTCAGGGTGGTATTATTGTTGACAACCTTACTCAAGAACAAAGAATGGAAAAATTTCAGAGGCTACAAAGTCAAATGGTTGAAATTGATAAAGATGCAAAATATAAACTATCAAAGATGGGTCAAAAATTAAAAGAAGAGGTTTATGAAGATATAGAAAAAATAGTTTCAGAATATTCAATCAAAAACTCCATAGATGCTGTTATTAGTAAAATTGAAACAGTCTATGCTGCTGAGAAATTTGAAATAACATCACAAATTTTAGAGGTATTTAAAGAAATGAATATTTTTTCGGAATATGTTGAAAAGTCAGAGAAAAAAGAGAGTTAAATACTCTCTTTTTTTGTTTAATGTGTCATCTTCCAGTATTCAGCACCTGTCATTCTTTCAATCTTTTCCCTTTCACGATCTGGTTTATTATGATTTATAAACATGACTATTGATAAACTAGTGTTTAACCAAAAAGCCCAAAACCATTTACGATTGAAGTGCATTTTTATGTACCAAAAAAGAAAGTAAAAAGCCAGATAAATCAGAGCAATATTTCCTAAAAATCTAAAAAATCCTAAAATTGATTTCATTTTTCAAGAGCTATTTTTAACTTATCTCTCATATCAACAACCTTGTATAATTCAGCTTCTTCGTCACCTGGTCCTATATGAACGAGATAAGCTCCTCCTACTTCAAATCCCCACTCTTCTAAAATAAGAGCATAAAGAGATAACTGTATTGAATATTCGTTATGATGGTTTTTCCAGAAATCATCAAATGGTTCTAATAGTTTTTCATATTGACCTTTTTGATGATCATCGTTTGTGAATTGTTTATTTGTTTTCCAATCTAAAATATAGATTTTTCCTTTATAAAGAAAAAGAGAATCTATCATTCCTGCAATTTTCCATTTTTTAGAAAATACTCTTACCTCAAATTTAAGTGGTTCTAACTTGTGAAGATGTTTAGCGAATATCTTATTGAATTTATTTATACGATGTATTAAATCTAAATTAGATGGAAGTGGTTTCCAAATTTCATTAAAGTAATCTTCTATCCATTGATGTGTATCTGTTCCAACATCATTTGCATAATCGTTGAGTTGTTTCCATTCTTTTAGAATAACTTCTTGATCGACTCCTCTTTGTTCTGCCTTCTTTTTAGACCAAAAATCAGTTTCAAATGGTTTGTGAAAATTCTGAATATACTTTGTTACGGAAATAAATTGTTCTCCGTGATAAGTGTATTTGTGATACTTTGGATCGAATTTAAAGTCAGTATCGTTAAAACATTCTAATTGAGATAAGATTAAATCTTTCATAATAATTTATATATAGAAAAAAGTGTTTGTTTATGGAGACAATATATAACATCATAATTGATATTATTCCTTTGCTTGGAATATTTTCATTTATAAAAGCCATCATTGAATATAGAAAAACACAACTTTGGAAAGAATCTGAGTTTTTATCTAAAGAGATTAAAGAGTTTTTTTCAGATGAAAGAGTAAAAGTTGTTTTAACACTACTTGATTGGAATGTCAGAAAAATTATGATTAATGGACAGGAAGTTAAAGTAAATGATGATTATATGATAGAAGCTTTGAAAACACATAATCAAAAGTCAAGATTTTCAATTGAGGAAGCACATATAAGAGACCTTTTTGATAACTTTTTTGATAAACTGGCTTACTTCAATATTCATTGTAAAAATGGTTTAGTGTCAGAAAAAAAAATATTCAATTATTTTGATTACTATTTTAATATACTAACAACTACTGAAAGAAAAGATTGGAACTTTATAAAAACAATAGATAATTATATTGATTATTATGACTATACAAATGTTAGAGAGTTATTAGATAAGTATAAAAAAGAAAAAAGAGACCATTAGATCTCTTTTTTTTATTCTTCTGTAGATTCTGTTTGTGTTGATATATTAATTTGGTCGAATGCTGATCCTGAGGTTACATATTGTTGATAAAGACTTGACATATCAATCTCACTTTGAGGATTAGAAAGTGATTCTAATATTCTCTGTGAAATAGAATATCCCCTTCTACTTCTACGAGATTCTCTCTCTTTTTCATATTCCTCATTATCTTTAATTCTTTGTTCGATTCTATTCACATCATTCAAGTTTGAATATTCACCACTAAAAACATAATCTCTTAAATCGTCTCTCCATTGAGAATGATCACTTAACAAGTATTGGTCATGTATTTCAGAATAGTTACATCTATCAGGGTGAGCATTCATATTAAGATAATTAAGTCTTACGGTCTCTCCTCTATGACGATAAACTTTATCAAAATCATCGTACTCAAGATAGTTCCAATCATATTTGCTTCCATCAGATGAACAAAGTGTATAATGATCTCTACCTTCTGGTCGGTAATTAGAGAATGTTCCTGTATCGGGATTGAAGAACTTAAAAGTGTCCATATAAGGATAGTATCTAAAATCAAAACTATCTAACTTAACGTCTAACTTTAATAATTTTTTACCCTCTCCTAGTCTTTCAAATTGAATTGAGTTATACCAATTTTGTTGTGATTTATAGTAGTAACCGTTTTCAGTTGCCCACTTCTTAAAATAAAAAGGTAGTTGTTCGTCATTGACAGAATAAATCCTATCCATAATTCTATTCCCATCGAAGTTCCAAAGAAGAGTTCGACCCATAACTCGACCATCTTCGTTTAACATAAGTAACAAAGAAATTTTATCAGAGTTTTCGACATACATATTGAATAGTTTTTGACAAGATTCATATCTCATACAAGAAACACCAAGACTTCCATAGTCATTTGCGTGGTAATCATAATGGTAATATCTTCTGATATCTTCACCATTTACAATTTTAAATTCAAATTTAGGTTTTCGAACCTCTGAACGGTAAAGATTTGAAAAAACCTCAACATCTTTTGCAGAAATATTCTTAAAAACTTTAGAAATAAAACCACCTGGTTTCATGTGAAATCTACGAGAGGATGTCCAAAATTCACCCTCGTTTATCATACCTATACGCTCAGTTGTAAGGTAAGAAATTCGAGTTGAATCTTGTGATGAAATGGATACGAAATTTATTGGATCATCAACCAAGTCCTCTTTGGAATGTCTGCGTTTAAGAAGCAAATCAGCAACAACTGATTCTGATTTAATTTGTTCTAAAACTTCTTTTAGTTCGTCAGAGATAAAGAGGTCGTAAGTTTTTCTTTCGTATGCCATAAAATTATTTTCTACAAATATAATGATTAAAATGAAAAATACAATATTAAATATTGTTAAAAGTAAAAATTCTTACTTCTTTATTATTGTGAAGCTTTTTTATTGAATAGTATAACTTCTGTCCTTCATTAGTTAGATCTCTGAAAGTACAAACCCAATCATTTCCATCTTTGAATTGATAAGTATGTTCAGACCAACCCAAACAAATTGAAGTAGTTAGTGGAATAGAAACTTGAGTTTCTCCATCTACGTTTGGAAAATAACGACTTTCAAACTCGTTACTATCCAATTGTGACTCGATAATTTCGTCGAGTGTATTGTGTGTAAATCGTTTTCTAAAGGTAACATCATCAGATACAAGAGTTCCTTGTAAATTCAATCTGCAATTAGAAAGTATATAAGGAACATTAGTTAGGTCTAATGTTTCAAACGCGACCAAATAGATAAAGGTTTTAAGACCTTCAATTCTATCAATTACTTTTCCTGATATAGGAAAATTTACAAATCCGGTGTTATCTTCTCTTAGCATAAAATCTTTTAATTGAATTTATAAATTTAGTCATAAGACTTGGCTCAATCTCTTTTCTTTTAGGAAACCTTCCGTGGTTTCCCATACTATCATAGTCTGTGCATCCAATTTTTTTCATTAGATACCAAGTGCCTCCAACACTGAGTTTCTAACAGCCCATTGAGTAATCTTCATAATACGGTCTGTTTCATTTTTAATGATATGTGAGTCTTGTTTGTTAAACAATCTCATATAAGTTCCGAAAACCCAGAAAGCATCTAAGTAAAAATCTTCTTTAACTTCTGTCATTCTTTCAGAGTCAGTATATAATTGAGAACGTTGTTCTCTGGTAAGTCTGATAAGACCATCACTATCAGCGTAACGAATAGAGTTCTTAAACGCATCAAATTTACGATGATTGATTTGTGGAATTTCCTCTTTATCACCTAAGATAACCTCACGTATTTTAGAGAGTTGAATACGGTGACCGACTAAGTTTTGAAGAGCTTTAATTTGTTCATCAAAAGTTTCACCATTCAATGCGGTTGAAGCAACATCAGCAGCTTCAGTGACACCAGTAAGATGTTTTCTTGACATACCTACATTGTTTGCTCCGATGAAATAATATTTTTCAGAGTGTAGACCCGCATAGAAACTAAGCCTACGTGATTTATCAGTTGAGTTAAGTATGTAAAAGGATTTGTAAAAACGAATACCTCCGATTTCAACACTATCAGAAATAAGTTGAAGGTATTGTTGACCTTTTCTAATCAACAATTGATATTTAGAAATAGTAAAGTTTTGTTCAATAAGTTCAATCTTATCTTTTAGATATTTAACAATATCAAATATCTCATATCTTTTTGAGACATTTGCCACCTGTGTGACACGACCGTTATACTTTGTGATAACTTGGTCTTCAATTTTTTCAACCGTGATTTTTTCAATCGAATTGAATAGTTCTTGTTTGTTGTAAATTCTAAATCCTCTCATACGACAAATATAATAAACAATTTTAATATATACAATATAGTATGAAATTTATTAAGGAATATAACCAATTTATTTTAGAAGAAGTTTCTAAAAACGAGCCGATTCCAGAAATCATTGGAATGAGTAGAGGACTAGCTATCTTCTTGATTGGAGCACCAGGTATCGGAAAGTCTTACTTTGTTAAAAATCATATTCATACTAAAAATAGAAACATTAAAGACTTCTCAACTGATGATGTTTCACTTCTTTTTACAAAAGATCCAAATGTTTATTACAGAGGTAGAGAAAAAAAAGAAGGTGGTAGAACTAAGAATGCTTCTGAATTAAATCTTCTAAGAATGATGGAGTTTATGGAAACTGGTCAAAACTTTATCTATGACACAACTGGTGCTGGAAAAGAATTCACAGATAAAGGATATGAACACATAAAAGAGATTTATGATAATGCTAGACAAAATAAATATAAAATAATATTCATTCATTTACTTTCTACTTTACAAACCTCTATTGACCAAGATGCTTTAAGATCACGTCACGTTGATCCACACTATATTCAATGGGCTTATGCTAAACAACAGGGTGGTGAAGTTGATGGAGTTAAAGTAGAAGGTAATATTCAAAGATATAAAGCACTTAATCCAGATGCATATTATTTAGTAACATCAATTGATAAGAAATATAAGTTTTATAAATTTATTGATGGTAAGTTAGCAATTAGAAAGAATGACAGATACGTCATTAAAGAAAGTGTTGATAACAAAGATGTTACTTCACAAATAGTTGATACTATGCTAGATTTTATTGATGATGGATATGATATAAAATTTATATCACATGGTGGTGGTATTACTTATCAACAATATTTAGATGGTGATACCAGTTTCCAACCACAAATAAAAATGAGTAGCGGTGTTTTGGTTTCTCAGTTTTTTATAAGATTCTTTAAAAATGATAAATTTAAGACCTATGAAGACTTTGTTAGAATTTGTGATGAAATGCAAGTGGTAATTGCTAGACTTTCAGATTTAGGTTGGTCTTTAGTGAAATTCGAGCCTTATTCAAGTGAAGGTGAACAAACAGATATTAAATTTCACACAATTGATTTTAAATTCAAAAAGAAAGACGAAAGAGTTGGTGAAAAGAAATTTGATACCAATGAGTTCAGGTCCAATTTCGAACATCATACTGGCTTACATATTTTAGATGTCACAGAACATGATGATAATGTTTATGTTGAATTTGACTCAATCGAGTATGACGGAGAACTTCCAAGAAATACTGATGATAGATTAGAAAGAGTTGCAGAGTTATATGGTTTTGCACACTTTGATTACAGATGGCCAGATAAGTTTGTCTATTTCTTTTGGGAAGATTAATCTAAAATCTTATCAATCTGATCATTTCTCCATTGACCTTTATTTTTAAAGTCAGCTAAATAACATTGAATAGTTCTGTAACCAACAGTATTAGATGAATCGGGTATTTTTACCCAAACAACTTTTGGGTGTTGCTCATGTTTAAATAAGTCATAGTATTTTCCTATTTCTAATTCACTTCTATTTGATGTATTACTAACACAGATAAACATATTACAAATATACTAAAAAAAATTTAATAAAGTAAAATCATTTTACTTTTATTCTATAAGCAGATTCGGTTTTAGCTCCTTTTAGATCAAATTTACTTAAATCAACATCTAAAACCTCACCAATTGTTTTACTATACTGAGATATAATATTTTTACTAATTGGCTCAAGTGATGTAAAAGCAATATAACCGGCAGCTTCTGCGATTTTAGACTCCATTCTAGATGCAACATTTATAGAGTTACCATAAAAATCTCTTAGAGTTACCTTTTGTAACTCATAAGTATCTTCTTGCATCGGACCCTGGCAAACCCCAACTCTTAAATTATAGTTTTTTTCAGACAAAATTATCTCTTTACCACATTTAATTGCATTTGTTAGTGAATCAGTATTTGGTTCAAAATATATCATAAAAGCATCTCCTATTGTTTTAACAATCCATCCGTTATACTTTTTAGAAATTCTATTAACTAACTCATGATGTCCTTTCAATTGCTCCATCATTGTTACAGCATCACTTGACCATTTTTCAGAAGATCCCTCAACATCAGTAAAGAGAACTGAAGGTAAATTATCACCTCTTTCTATAGAAGAATCATCATTCCACTCTCGCTGAGCTTGAGTTAATACTCTACCAGATCTACTTGGTGTTTCTTCAGTTAGTTGATTATCAGCTTCATTTATTTGTTTCCAATTACTTAAATATTTCATACTTTATATATTAAATTATAAGTACAGAAAGTTTTGGTATTTATCTTCATCTTTTAAATCAACCTCTATTGTTATTTCTTTAAGTGGTGTTGTAAAAGTAACAGTTACTGTTGTTAGATAATCAGATTCAATTCCTTCGAGTAACTCATTTAATACTATATCTCTTTCTTCATCTTTTGACATTTGAAGACCAGTATCTATAACAAGATGTATTTTCCATGCAACTCTTTTAGTCACAAACGAAAGAACAGATTGTTTATATACATTTGGCTGCCTAACTAATCTCTTATAAGTGAAGAGTGAAAAAATTACCACTCTAACAATATAGTTATGATATACTTCATTTATGTCAAGTTTCATAGGTTATATATTAGATGTGCTGATTTTATAACCTTTTCTTAACGATTTCTTAACAAAAGTAAAAATCGTTTGAAACTATTACCCAGCAATAGTTTAGATGATTTTTGTGTTTTTTATTGATTTAGACAAATCACATATATAAAAATAAAAAACAAAAAAAAATTATGAAAAAATTAATTACATTAATTACAATTTGCATTTCTAATTTGTTATTAAGTCAGCAAGCATTTTGGACATCAACAAGCTATAAAGGAGCATTTCCGGTGACAGATGGAACATCTCAGACAGACTGGACAGATGGTTGGTCAAATTTCGATCCTGAAAATACCTATTATCCTCAAATTACTTCAACCTTAAATAACGATATTACTACAAATACAACCATCTCTGGAGTAGTTCTATTAGAAAATAAAGTTTATGTTAAAAATGGAGCAGTATTAACAATTCTACCAGGAACTATAATCAGAGGAGATGGTTCCACTCAAGGTAGTTTGATTATAACAAAAGGCTCAAAAATAATAGCAGAAGGCACATCAACAAATCCAATAGTTTTCACTTCTTCACAAAATGTCGGTCTAAGAGCTGAAGGTGATTGGGGTGGTCTGGTGATCTTAGGACAAGCAACTAATAACCAACCTGGTGGAGTTGCAAATATTGAAGGAATTTCACCAACTTCCAATACCGAGTATGGTGGAAGTAATGACTTAGACAATTCGGGAATATTAAAATATGTTAGAATAGAATTTGCAGGAATTGCACTAGAGCCTAACAAAGAAATAAATGGTTTGACTTTTGGATCCGTAGGTAGTGAAACAGAAGTTGATTTCGTTCAAGTTTCTTTTTCAGGAGATGATTCATTTGAATGGTTTGGCGGAACTGTTAATTGCAGACACTTGATTGCTTTTAAAGGAACTGATGATGATTTCGATACTGATTTTGGATATAGAGGAAAAGTTCAATTTGGATTATCAATAAGAACTCAATATTTATCAGATGCTGCGGGTGATTCAAATTGTTTTGAATCAGACAATGATGCTCAAGGTTCATCAAATACACCACAAACATCGGCTATATTTTCAAACTTCACAATCATAGGACCAAAAGGTGATGGTAGTATTCAACTTCCAGTTGGTGAGAAATTTGAGAAATCTTTCAGAATAAGAAGAAACTCTTCAATTTCAATATTTAACTCTTTAGTTACTGGTTGGGAAAAGGGGCTATCAATTGAAGGATTACCAGTTGAAACAAATATATCAAATGGAAATTTAGTTTTCGCAAATAATGATTTAGTTGAATTCACAACCGGATTTAATTTAGTAACAGCTACTACACAATTTTATTCAACATTTTTTAATCAGAATTCAAATGATACTACTAAATCAATAGATCAAATTTCTTGGGTTGATGCTTTTTCAAATAATCCAGATTTCAGACTAAATAATAATTCTACAGTATCAACAGGAGCTGACTTCACCAACCCTAAATTTCAAGGTGGATTTTTGACTGTTTCTGAAATTTCTAATTCAGATGTAGTTGTTTATCCAAATCCTGCTACTGATTACATAAATATCAAGTCAGACAGAAATGTTATAGTCTCGATATCAGATAATTTAGGTAAGAATTTAATCTCTACTAATGACTCTTATATTAATTTATCAAATTTATCAAGTGGAATCTACTTTGTAAAAGTAGGAGATATTACAAAAACGATAACTATCAATAAATGAGAAATTTATTTTTAAGTGTAGTATTATTATTTATTTCTTATTACACATTTTCACAAACACTAACTGGAACCATTAGTGACTCTCAATCAGGTGAGTCACTTTTTGGTGCAACAGTATATATAATTAATCAACAAACAGGGACTAGAACAGATTATGATGGTAATTTCAAAATTAATCTATCTAAAGGTGTTAATAGAATTGAGTTCAGATATATCGGGTATCAAAATAAGTTAATAGAATTATCTATAAATTCCGACACTTCAATAGTTGTAAGTTTAGAATCTAAAACACAGGAGCTTGAGGGAGTGACAGTCACTATGACGGTTGATAAAGGATCAACTTCTGAAATTATAAGAATGCAAAATAAATCAGCAGTTTCTTTAGATGGAGTGACATCAGAACAATTTAAAAAAACACCTGATTCTAAAGCTACTGATGTATTTAAAAGAGTTTCAGGAGCTTCAATACAGGAAAACAAATTCGTTATCATAAGAGGACTTAATGATAGATATAATTTTGGACTTATAAATGGAAGTCCTCTACCATCGACCGAATCTGACAAAAGAGCTTTTTCTTTTGATATATTTCCTTCAAATATATTAGACAATTTAGTCATTTATAAATCGGGTTCTCCAGACCTACCTGGTGAGTTTGCAGGTGGTGTGATAAATGTATCAACACTTGATGCTAAGGTTATACATAATCTAAGTTTAGGTTTAAATTATAACACAATCTCTACTTTTAGAAACTTTAATTATAATAAAAATTCTGGTTTAGAATTTTTAGGAATTGCTGGTAAATCAAGAAATCTACCAGATGGAATACCAACAATAGAAGACTGGTTATTAACTGATAAAAATCAGAGAGCTGACTATTCTAAACTGATGAATTGGAACTGGACCACTAATCAAAGATTAGCTCTTCCAGGTGGAACTTTACAATGGACCATTGGTAAAGAAATTAAATTAAAAAAAGACACAAAATTAGGTCTTATTTTTGCTACATCTTATCAAAATGTTGAATCAATGAATAATTCAATCAGGCGAGATTTTGAAGAACAAGCTTCAGGTGTAATTACGAAAATGGAATTAAAAGATTCGGTTTTTACAAAAAATATATTATTTACTAACTTATTGAATTTGAGTCTAAAAATTAATCAAAAAAACAACATTAAGTTGAAATCTTTATATTCAATAAACTCTGAAGATAGAATAAATGTTAGAAACGGTGTTCGTGAAATGGATAATGATCCTCGTCAATGGGAAAAATCCACTAATTTTTGGCTAACACAAAATAATATTTTAACAAATCAGTTATCTGGAAAACACGATATTAAAAAAACCGTATTCAATTGGAATATTGGATATTCAAATGTTATAAGAGATATTCCGAATTTAAGAAGAATAGTTTATAGAAAATACTCTTTATACGAAGATGATACGACTCAACAATACGCGGCTGTCATACAATCAAATGGAACTATTCCAACAGCTGCTGGTAATATGTTTTGGTCTAAATCAGGTGAAAATATATGGTCTTTGAATTATGATTATATAATACCGGTCAATATATCAAAATTAGAAAATGAGATTAAACTCGGAGGATGGCATCAATTTAGAGACAAAGAATTTATATCAAGAAACTTTGGATTTTCTCAATATAAACCACAAGGTTCGTATTTCAACTCACAGTTACTTTTACTTCCAGCGAGTGAAATCTTCTCACAACAAAATATGGGTCTTTTATCCGATGGAACAGGTGGATTCAAATTAGATGAAGCGACAAATGTCGATGACTCTTACTCAGCGAATTCATTTCTCAACTCTGGATTTCTAATGACAGATTCAAAAATAAACAATTTCAGATTTGTTACAGGAGTGAGAGTTGAGTCTTACAGTCAGAAGTTTAATTATGTTGAATTCGGAAGTAACTTAAAAAAGACAATTGATACAACTGTTATTGATGTTTTACCTTCATTGAATTTAATCTATTCACTAACTGATAAAATGAAAATAAGAGCGGCTTACTTCAAGTCAGTTTCGAGACCAGAGTTTAGAGAATTAGCACCATTTAGTTTTTATAACTTTGTTTTAGACAACATAGTTTCTGGAAATCCTAAATTAGAGAGAGCAACCATTGATAATTTAGATTTAAGATGGGAGTGGTTTCCTAAAAGTGGTCAAATGATTTCAGTATCCGGTTTCTATAAAAAATTCATAAACCCAATAGAGTTGATAAACAGAACGGGAACTTCAGGTTCTCCAGAATTGTATTACATGAATGCTAAGTCAAGTAGAAATTTCGGAGCAGAGATTGAAATGAGAACTAATTTAAAATTTATATCCAGTAAATTTGAAAATCTATCAATATACACAAATGCATCACTTATTAAGTCTGAAGTTAATTTAGAAGGTTTTCATGGATCTGAAAATAGACCTCTACAGGGACAATCACCTTTTATAATAAATTCTGGTTTATTTTACACATCCCCTAAAAAGGATTTCACAGCGACAATTTCATACAACCTAATAGGCCAAAGGATTTATATAGTTGGTAATGTTCAAGAGCCATCTGTTTGGGAAAATGGTAGAAATGTAATTGATTTACAAATTTCTAAGACAATTAAAAATTGTGAGCTTAAACTGAATATCAAAGATATTATATCTCAAGATTTGATTTTATTTCAAGATTTAGATGGTAATAGAAAATATACATCTGGTGACAATAGATGGCAGGAAATAAACTTTGGTCAATCAATAAGTCTTTCTTTCAAATATAATTTTTAATATATAATCTATGAAAATATTAGAATTATTAAAATCTTTACTTAAAGGTAGAGTTGCTGTAAGAAAGAAGTAGTATGATTAAAGACTGGTCAAAATTTAATGAAAGTAATTCGTCTGATTCTTTCAAAGATGAAGTAAATAAGATTAGGGAATATTTCGTAGAGTATGAAGATGATGATGTTGTATCTTATAGCATGTGTGTTTGTGGATACTCTGGTGTAAAAGAGCGTGACATGCTTTGGTCTGTAAATCCAAATAATGGAAATTTTGAAAGATGGGTTCAATCTCAAACAGAAGAAGCTAATAGATATCTTGATAATGAGTCTTACCGTCAATTATTTTTACGCACAACTGATTTAGATGAATATCCGTTTGTATTTTGTGCTACCATAAAGATAAAAGCTGATTATGCTATTTTAGATGATTCTGGTGTTGATAAGTTAAAGGATATTTTAGTAACTTGGGATAGACTTAAAGATAGTTATGATAAAGTTCTTATTGATATGAATTCACACCACGAAGAATATAAGTCAATATCATTAAATGTTTATTTTAACCCAGTAATTGATTAATCTTATCTTCTCTTTCTTCCGTTTTCAGAAACCGTTTATACTCATTTAAAGTAACTAATTCCTCCTCATTAAATACGGATTCCTTCATTGAGTTTTCAACAAACCAAAGACATTTATAAACACCATCGGATATCTTATCAAAGATTGTCATTTTATTACCACCTGTGGTTTTAATGACTATATCACCGGGTTTGTACTTCATAGAAAAGAGTGATAATTTTTATAACTTATTTATAAAAATTATCAAGTCTCCTTTTATAAATTAAATACTGAAATCAAAGTTATCATCATCTAAAATAGTTGATGTCTTTTCTTCTTCTATCAATTCTCTCTTTTCTACTTTTCCATAGTTCATAATTAGTAGTTCAGTTCCAACTGTTTGAGATTTACCTGCCTTAGCCATTGCTGCTTTTGAGAATTCTTTAGATTGCCACTGATACTCATCTTTTGGAAACCATTCCTCTAATTGTTCAAAGTGATAGTAGCTAAGTGAAAATTTACCAGTAGTTGATTTTAAACAATTTGCCAATCTTTCATGTGTTTCAATTCCAAACTCATGATTTGCGTAATACTTTTCCGTCTTATAGTAAGGTGGATCACAGTAGAAATATGTTCTTTCCGAATCATATTTTTTAATAACTTCTTCAAAGTCTAAATTTTCACAAACTGTTATTTTATCAAAATACTTTTGCCAATTAGGGTTTTGAAGTTTATTAACAAATGAATCAAACTTTGATTTATATTTACCCTTAAGATCAATAAATTTAGATTTCTCAGGATTAGTCCCAGACCAAACTTGTGATAAAACATAAGCGTATTTTGCGGCCGTGTGATAATCAGAATTGGTCAAATCTATTTTAAATTCAGGACTAAAAATCTCTTTTTGAAACTTTTCAAACATTGATTTATCCTGTGATTTATAATCTTTAATCACATCATAAAACTCTTTGTAATTTTTGATACAGTTGAAAAGATTTACATTGAGTGGGTTCCAGTCGTTATAAACGACAGTTTTGATATTTTGATATACTGGAAGCTCCATTTTGAAGAAGACCCAGAACATTCCGGAAAAAGGTTCTACATAAGTCTCAATGTCTTTTGGAATATAATTTCTAATCCAAGTTCCGATTCTTGACTTACCACCGATATAAGATAATGCCATTTAATATTTTATTTTTTTGTTATATAAAAAAAGACAACCTAAGTTGCCTTTATTGTAATTTTTTTTTACATTACAACTTCCCAAGTGTCCTCTGATTGGTGCCAGTCTTTGAAAATTTCTTTCCCACCTCTAATTCCCCAATCCGAATCAATGGTTAGTTTAGAACTTATACCGCCTCGTGGATTACAAACCATAACGATTCTTAATCTAGTAGGCTCATATGTTTTCATTAAATCCTCATAAACGATATTGATTAGTCTCTCATATGAAACTACAATATCTCTCAATTGATAGATGTAATGTTTAAGAGATTTCAATTCAATGATTTTTTTATCAGCATAAAAAGTAAGGTAGAAACTAGCAAAATCTGGTTGTTCATGAACTCCTAAAAAGGTACATTCTGGAATTTTTATTTTTGCCTCGTAAGCTTCTTCAGTTGGGTTAGGTAGTGATTTAAGTATATTACTATCGATTTTATCGTATAACTTTTTCTCCATTATTCTTCATTTTTTAATTTTTGTATGCGGTCTCTTAGTTCTGCTGCAATTTCATACTCTTCATTATCAATAGCATTTTGCATAAGTATCTCTAAATCTTCAACAGAGACAACTCTTTCTTTTTTTCCATCATCAATAAAACTATCAAAATCATCTTCAAAATCATCATCCTCAAAATCATCTTCATCTTTATCATTTGAATCAAAGCTACCATCATCATTAATTTTGACACCTACCGAACCTATGATATCAGTGGTAGTGTAAATTGGACATTTATATATTGTTGATAGAGCAAGTGCATCACCAATAGTTGTTTCAATTTCCATTTCATCAATTCCTTTAGAAACTACTATTCTGGTGTAGAAAACACCTTCCATAAGTGCGTAAATAAAAACTTCCTGAACATCTAAATCAAAAGAATCACAAATACCTTTAATGGTATCATGTGTTAGAGTTCTAGTTGGTTTAATACCTTCAAGTTCAAGTGCAATTCTTTGAGCTTCATTTGCTTTAATAATAAGTGGTATCTTAATTGTTCCCTTTTTTTCAGTTAGCACACAAACATAAGATCCGATTTGTGTTTGGCTATAAGAGAGACCTAAAATTTTTAATTCTTTTCTTTTCATTTTAATATTTTGTTTAGTCTAAAGTGTCTTTGATAATTTTCACCACAAGCCTCATTTTCAATAACCAGTTTCCATAATTCTTCATTTGAGTTAAATTCTACTATATTCATCTTAGTAGCTTTTATGTTTATTGGTGTTTTAAAATCTATAAATTTATATTCTTTTTTTGTCTTTTGTTTTTCATCAGGAGTCATTTCTTTAATAATGAAAACAACATTTTTAGACTTGTCAATGAAAAAAAATCTAACAAAAGGATCACTATGAAAAACACCAGGCAAATCAAACCCAAGTCCAATAGAAGGGTGATATGAAAACCACCCCATTTTTTGAATCATATGTGAGTTTAATTCAAACATCAGTCCTGTAAAAGTAAGTCTGCGGCTGATGTACTGGCATGGGCGAGAGGTTTTGCCCAAGTTCTAAAGCCCATGCCTCTCAACCAAGGTGTATAACTTTTATAAGCAGCATACGACTTATTTTTATGTAATCCTTTTTCATTTATTGAACCCTCAAATGGATTAAAGTCAACATGTATATCAACAGTTCTATAATCAATCATATCAGCAGGACTGAGAAACAGAGCATTCATTACCGCATCATCTTGGTGAAGAGGAACGTGTCCATATTCACCCGCACATTTAAGAAGGTGATACTTATATCTTTTCATTTCTCTTTCTGATAAGTCTGTTCTTTTATAAAATTTGGAAAGCTCACCATCTAAGTAAGTTCCAATATCATGTAAATATTGAGCTTCTTTAAAAAGTCTTTCATTGTTGTCTCTAATTTTAGGACAAGACTCTCTGAAAAAAACAACGTGAGCCCCATGTCTTAAATCGGTATTATACATCATAATTGTGATTGCATAAACAGTTCTTCGTCTCTTTTGAATAGAGTCACAACCAACTGAAATAGTAACACTAGGATCTTTACTAATATAATCAGAAAGATACTCTATGATATCAGGAATGTAATCTCCCCCAAATCTTTTAAATCTATTTTTAAACATTTTTTATTTCTTTTTTTTCTATTTTAAGAATAGATTGACTAACAACATCAGGGGCAAATACTACGAATGTACCATCTTCAAGTGTCAATTCAAATCCTCCACTGTAAAATGTTTTGGTCATTTCGACAAGACGAGCATAGTCTTCTAAAGATAGAATTGCAGGCCTACCTCGAAATTCACCGTAAGTGCTTATCAAAACAAGTTTTATCTCATACATGGTTTATATATCTAAAATAATTTCTTAATTATCAAAAAAAGGGGATATCTTTTCGACATCCCCTTAACTCTCAGAAAGACTATTACTTACTACCTGGTTTGTTGATTTTCTTAATTGTTCTCAACAATTCCTCAAACTTAAGAAGAAACTTCTTCATTTTTGGATTAGTCACATCCGCGATATTATCTAAGATGTAAAGTAGGTAAGCCGTCTTTTCATCATCACCAACTCCGTTAAGAAATTTAACACAATTGTCAAGTTGTTTCTCAGACAACTTAGTGATATCAATCTCTTTCAATGACTGAATCAATTCAGAGTTCTTATCACGGTTGTACTTCTCAAGATCCTTTTTGATACGGTCGTAGTCATTAAGAACATCTTGAATTGAGATATTCAACATATCCTCACAGTATTGAATGAACTTCATCGCTGAGTTTCCAACATATCCAGAGGCTACCTCTTTCAAAAGTGGAAGAAACTCTCTCGGTGAAGCTTCCATTCCCCAGTTTTCTGTGATAAACTTAGACAACATTGTCCAAGAACGTGGAGTTGCGTAACCCTTAGTGTTATCACTCGTCTTATACATCTGCTCTGGGTGAGATTTGATGAATGAAGTGATAAGTTTGTGACACCCTGTAGATGCGAAATCACCTAACCACTCTTCAACTCCAAGAGAGTGAGGAATGTGAATTAGACGGTTGTTAAGAGCTGAGTCGAACTCTTCAACGTCAGTACCATCTTCATCACCTAAGTTACCAGATGCCATCATAATAACGTTAGAGTTGAATTTGAATTCACCAATCTCACGCTCAAGAAGGATTTGTAGAGCCGCATTTCTTACGAATTGAGGAGCTCTGTTTAACTCTTCGAAGTGAATAAGTGTTGGGCGTTGGTTAGCCTCATAAGCCCATTTCGGTACTGCGTATCCGGAAACTTTAATTGGTTTTCCCTCAAACGTACCATCTTCAAGATAAGGATATTTGAAGTCAGATTCATCAGACATCGATAAACGCATATCTAAGTATGCAAATCCCATCTTCTCAGCGATTGAACGACCAATTGCAGACTTAGCAACTCCGGGTTTAGATGATATAAAAAGAACACCATACTTTGCCCACATAATAGCAAAATACTTTCTTTCTTTTTCTGTTAGGTTACCCAAGTTCTCTAACATTTCTTCTGACATTCCATTAGGTTTCATTGACATATATTTTTCGTTTTTATTTTTAACAAAGTTAGTAATTATTTTCTTTTTACCAAATTAATTTTTAATTTTTTTTCTTAAATTTTTTCCTAAGTCAAAATCATTAGGATATTTTTTGCAATTTTCGTCGAATTTTCCAAAATTCATTAAGATAACACTACGGTAGTTTTTACCCAAATCTTGATCATTTCCGAATTGTTTATCTAATCTTGAGATAATTTCAACTTCATTAATTTTTTCCATATTTATATTTTAAGCAAATTTAACAAAATAATCCGAAAAATCAACATCATTCGGGAAAATATTTTTTCTTTTTAATGTACCAATACCATCGTCAGTTATAATCCAATAGATTGGTTTAATAGTTTCAATCATATTGTGAATAATTGTATTTGTTTCACCAATTCCAGTTGATAAGTAAAATTCTTTTGGATCATCTACTTTGACATAGTAATTAGAACCAGATTTATAATCAGCAACACTTTCCACACAGTTATAAAGGTGGTACTTACCATCTTCTATTTCCATAGAAATAATAATATCCTCTTCAATTTTTGAATTCTCAATAACATCATTAATCTGAGCTTGAAGCTCTTTTAAATCATGATCCGAAATATCATCAGAAAATGATTCTAAAATTTGTCTTTTTTCATCTACTCCCTGAGCAAAGTTGAAATCACTATAAAGTTTATCTATATCCATAACTTACATTAAATCTTGATTATTACAAAGAAACATCTCTAAACGAGTTATTAACTCACATATCATTTTATAGTGAGAATCTTCCTTACCCTGCTTTAGAAGTTTTTCCATTTCTTCCTGACATTCATATAACTTTCTGAGCAAATCTTGCTCTTTACTGAGCTGTGACATATTACTATTTTTTACAAATATACCACTTTTAGTATAAATATCAAATAGTTTGTAAAAAATAATTTTAATCTAAATATTTCCTTAATATATCTAAATTAGGATGACTCTTTAACCTTCTTTCAGCCTTTCTAATCACCTGTCTTACTCTTTCATTAGATAGACTCATTACTTCAGCAATATCATCAATAGATTGAGCAAACTCATATCCAAATCCATAAAATCTAGTTATATAATCATATTCCTCACTAGACAAACAATTAAGAACCATTTTTAACTCCGTCATTAAATCACTCTTATCGAATCTACTAACATCATTTGTAGATAAATTAGCATCTTCCGACTTAAAATCATAATTATCAGAGTCCTGTGAGTTAGGTATCCTCACCTGAGTAGATAGTTCATTTATAGCGGTTGTTATTTCAGATTTGATATACCAAACAGCAAATGTTATAAACTTAAATCCTCTATCAATATCAAACTTTTCAACTGCTCTGTAAAGACCCAAGTTACCAAATGATATTAAATCCTCAAATGTAAGACCTAAATTCTGATACTTTTTTGCAGTGTGTATAACAAATCTTAAATTGTGTTTTACTAACTCAGAAATAGCAGATTGGTCACCAGATTTGATTCTTTGACAAATCTCAAACTCTTCTTCTCTTGTAAGAATCGGTATCTTTTTAATCTCATTGATATATTTAATTATAGAATCAACTTCTGTTACTATGACACCTTTAGTTATATTAATCATTTATGTTATATTGAATTTTTGTAAAATGTTAGAAAAATTATTGAATTCGACTTATAATATATAAAACAAAAAATATTATGAGATTTAAAAACATTTTTAGCGCAAAGACCGAGTATGTTAAAGTAGAAGATAAAAACAGATTCTATTATATGCTTCAACAAATGCAAGCTAATAGATGGAGAATTACAGCTATCGTATTAGGACTTTTCTTTTTCATTATTTTAGGAATAAATGCTGGTGTGTTTATGGGAGCCTCGATTAACGAAGATTGGAAAGAAATGTTACTTATCCTTTTAGGGGCATTTGTTGGTAACCTAAACAAAGTAGTTGACTACTGGTTTAATTCTGAAGATAGAGATAAAATGTTGATTCAGAAAGTCGACGAAGAAGATGGTCAAACCGCATCAGATGTAACTGAAATTATTTAAAACAAAAAGAGACTCAAATCTGAGTCTCTTTTTTTTTGTGATCCCACCAAGAATCGAACTTGGATTATCGGTTTAGAAAACCGAGGCTTTATCCGTTAAGCTATGGGACCCTTTTTTTATAAGGATTTCCGAAGATTACCTATTTGTAGTCGAGGCGGGACTTGAACCCGCACGGGCGTAATGCCCAACAGATTTTAAGTCTGTCATGTATACCGATTTCATCACTCGACCTTATTTCTTTTAACAAAGATAAAACTTTTATCTTAATTATCAACTTTGTTTAGTTTATTTTCACTAAACTATCTAAATTTTGTCCAATCTTTTTATAAATTAGTTTTCTACCATGTGGTTCAATCTTTCCAATAGGTGGTTCAACCACTACAACACCTAATTCTGAAAACTTCTTATAGTAATCTCTGACAACACTTTCAGTTTTATTAGAAACACCACCCCAACCCCAAGATCCCTGTATTACATAGAGTTTAGAATTTGGAAACTTTAATTTACACTCGGTCACCAATTCTGAAATCTTATCATTTTTATTAAACCCACCGTTTGTTCCAATACAAATTGCAACACCAGTTACTAAACTATCACCAGGATAAACTTTAATGGATTCTAACAACCAACCTAAAGTTTTCCCTCCCAACCAAAGAGAACTTTGGCCACCTTTTGATGAAATCAAATTAAAACTCTGACTTCCCCAATCAACAAATGGTGATTGAGAGTCACCGATGATGATATTTTTTTGAACCAACTGTTTTTTAGAAGTGTCTATTTTTTTAACTCTAATATCAACTTTTTTAGATTCATTCAAAACTGGATTGAAGATAAAAAGTGTTAGAAGTAAAGTTATAAATTTTAAAGACACACCAAATAAATTAAAGACACAACTAATATCAAAACAATCGCAACAAAAGAACCAACTAAAATCTTAGCAGATGATTCATATTGGTCTTTACGGCGACCTTGCCATTCATTTCTATTCCAATTTTCCATAATGTTAATTTTCTTCTTTTAAAGCTATCCAAAGGATAACATATATCCAAAATCCACCGGCTAAAAGAAAAACTAGCCTTGGCGCCCACGGGTTTATATCAAAATATTTTCCAATACCTCCACAAACTCCTCCTACAATTCTATCAGTCTTACTTCTCTTCATCTTATTTATGTTTAGGTGATTTAAATCCTTTTAGGACTACATTCTTATTATGTTTAGATTTATCGTAAAATTGAATTCCACATTCAGTTGTTACTGCATATGAATTCATTTCTTTATCAAAATAACAATCTTCTACATAACAATCGAAATGTTTTTCTACTGTATCGATTACAGGTGTTTTACAAACAGGAACATTAGAGTGTATTGGATTTTTACAATTTCCTTTATGAGATCCCCACCTATCCTTACCATATCCAACTACAATGTATTCACATCCTTCAAGTGTATAAACTTTATATTGTTGGTCATAGTATTGTGAAGTGGTATCTAACTCCATTCGTTTTGATTGAGGAGCTTTCGGACCACGGTCTGTTTCATTACAAGCAAACATTATTAGAAAACTAATACAACAGGAGATTAAAAATAAAATAGTGTTTTTCATAATTATTATATTAAAAAAGTTATCAAAGGATTACCCTTTGATAACTTCAACGTTCTTAAGTGCTACAACTGGTTTAACAGCTTCCATAACTTCAGTCACATCACCGTATTGGTTCAATTTGTCGATGGTTCCTTTAGCGACAGAGTATTTAGTAGTTGCTTTGATGATTTTCTCTTTGTCAGCGTCTGTGATATCAGCACAGTTCTCAATCAACATAGAAAGAACTTCACCGTATTTCTCAATCATTGTTGAGTCAAAAGAGAAAGTAGTTTCTTCTTCAACGATTTCTTCACCGTAAGTCTCACGAAGTTCTTCGGCACGAGCCTCAGTAACGGTAATGTATTTGTCTGTAGGTATGAACATAACTTGTGCAGTGTCTCCAGCAACTTCCTGAACAATCATAACAGACTCAGGGTTTTTACCAGTTTGAGAGTAGTAATCAACCCACTCAGATTTAGCCAAGTCTTTGATTTCGTCAGAAATCATGTCAGCTTGAGCTTTAGCTGATTTAAGAGTGTCGTTTAGTTGCTCCAACTTCTCAACTTTAGAGAAGAATGTAGGGTCAGTTACGTTTAGACGAACTTTTTTGTCTTTTGCTGCTGTAGTTTTAGCGGGTGCTGCTTTCTTTGCTTTTGCGAATAAATTTGCCATAGTTTCTTTGTTTTTTATTTGTAGTGATTAATTTCTTTTACAAAGATAAGGAGTTTTTCTGGTTTCACCAAATATTTCCTTATCTTTTTTTTCTGATTGTTGTATCTAAATCGTTGTCTCAATCAGACAATACAAATATACGGAAATTATTTTAATTTACAAATATTAGAATAAAAAAAACCCCATCTAAAAGATGAGGTTTTAATTTAAGGTCTCGAAGGAAATATACCTTCAACACAGATACAACTCTCAATATAAGGAGTTCCATCTTCCATAATCTCACCAGGTTGGTAATAATTACCACCTGAATTCTTTTTTCTTAAATCAGGTATCTTAAAGGTAGTAGCACCATCACCACCATAAGTAGTTCCAATAAGTGCAAAAAGTGCTTGATATTGATTAATTGATAATACTTGACCATGACAAATATACCACCCTTTAGGTGACCAATTAAATGCCATTGGTAAAATTGATCCTATGTATTCATCCATAACGTTTTATTATTTTTTTAGTATATATAAATTATAATTGTGTTGTTCACTCGTGTTCTAGGATAAAACCTTATTAAATATTAATTTACAACTTAAATTATGTGCTAACTGTCTGATAAATCCTGCAGTTGCTTTAGTCTTATGTAATAATATTGGTTTCTTCACAATTTCAAAAGTAAAATCCTCATTGATATAAATAAGTCCAGCATACTCTGGAACCTCATCAACTGAAATCAAATCTTTTGGAACTACATAGTTAAAGTAATTACAAACTCTGAAAAGTTGTTCACCCTTTCTAACATAAGTAAATTTCTCATTTAAGATATGATTATGTTTTTCTTTAATGAAATCTTTTTTAAAGTCTTGACGACTTATTTTAATTTCATACTCATAGATATAATCAGACTTTGATACTGATATCACATCACATTCTTGAAGACCCATTCCGGTGAATCTAGTTGTTATTGGTGAATGTGATTTTTGATACAGATACATTACCAAAGATGCTTCTATATTTTTTGATTTAGAGTTATCTCTTTTTATTTTATTGATTGATGATTTTCTACCCATTGAGTATTTATAAAACTCTTAATCTTTTCTCATATCATTTTTTTCTTCCAATTTCTTCTTTAATTGTAAATACTAAGGCTATGAATATACCAACTATCATAAAAAATGATATTGGATAAATTTTAATTAGTTCTATTATTTTTATCATAATAAGGTATATAAAAAATAAAACTTAAGTTCACTGTGTAGTATAATAAATATGGAATTATTTCACTGGGATATAGAAACAGCTTGTGGATTCCCGAACTGGGAAACATTTAAATTAGAAGACGAAAGAGGTTCAAAACTTTTTGAATCTAAATACCATCGTATGAATTGGGAAGATAAGTATTCTTCATTAGAAGAAGCTTATAAAGAACAGGGTGGTATCATTTCAACTTATGGTAGAATTGTTTGTATTTCATTCGGATTCACCGATGATTCTGGTCAATCACAAATTCGTTCTATATATGGTGAAGATGAGAAAGAAATTGTTGAATCATTTAATAATCTACTTAAAAAAATCGAAAAGAAATCTTTTAGTCTTTCTGGATTTCGTATTTTACATTTTGATATTCCTTATGTTTTACATAAACTTCACAAGTATGAAATTATTCCAGCTGATATTATTAAACCATACAACAAGAAACCTTGGGAAATGAGAATTGTTGATATGGCTGATGATTGGAAACAAAAATTTGCTTGGTCTTGGTCATTTGATGAAATGTGTTATGAGTTAGGAGTAGAATCACCTAAAGATAAAATCAATGGTGGTGATGTCAATACTTATTTTTGGAATGGGAAATTAGAAGAGATAAAAGAGTATTGTGAAAAGGATGTACTTGCTTGTATTGAGGCGTCAAAAAGAATATATTAAGAAATAATAGAATTTATTTTTTCTTCTCTAACAAATTGTTGTAAAGAAAATCTTCCACACATGAGTAAATATGATTACTTTTCAAGGAAAATATAGAAAAATGCCAATTCTCTATCCCTCATTTTATTCTATCAGTTAGAGTTCTGATTATTATAGATATTGATTTTGGTTTTCAATCGGAAAAAAGTTTATTTCATTGATTCCTTATCCAAGAAATCTTTTTCTTCTTTGGTCAATGATTTAATTCCAAAGTCTGCAATTTTATCTAATATAGCGTCAATTTCCAAAACAACATTTGAAACTCTAACAACATTAACAATTTCATTTTTAGTAACATCACCTTTAATTTCAATAATTTCAGTCTCAACAACAGAATTAAATAAATCGTTTTTATCAACATTTTTTGTGTTGAATTTATAAGGATCCATATTAATTAATTGGTCTTTTTCTCTTTTAGAAAGGTGTGCAAAATTTTCAGTAAGAACAAGATTTTTGTAGCTTCTAATATACTTAGTAGCATCTTTTACAAGTTCTCCGATGAATAATCTATTCTCGTGATCAAAATAAACTCGTTTAGTTCCATTAACTTTTGCTTCTACAAGAGAACCTGAATTTATTCCGATGATATCAGAAATTTTAGTAAGTTGATCTTGATTGTATTTAGTTAAATCAACACAAAAGATTTTAGACATATTCATAGTGATACATTTTATTTATACAAAAGTAGTAAAAAAAATTAACAATACAAATTATTTTCTAAAAATTATTTAGTGATTTTGCTTTATAGAAATTCTCTTTAGTCGATTCACTTATTTTGATATTTTGATATCTACTTGAACCGTTGGAATAAAATACTTCTGTGACATAGGAGTCATTTATTTTTCTAAAGTTGTGTAAGGCAATCAATATTTTAAACCACTCAACACTATCATTTAATAAGAAAAGATAAGAGACCCAACCTGAAATAAGTTTTGAGATAGATTTCTTTTCAACTGGTGTTATTTCTAGTTGAGTTAGAAATTTCCTTTTGTTCATATCATCTTTTGCTAACTCTAAAAACATAGTTTTAAACTTTTCAAAATTCTGAGAAAGAGTATCTCCAAAAATACTGTTCAATTTTGTTTCTCTTTTTTGTTTTTCTACATAAGACTCTAAATATTTTGAAGCAATAGATTCTTCCAGAACTTCAATCTCACAAGTTTCAATTTCAATAAGGTCTAATTTAGAAACGATTTTACCACCAGACCAAGTTCTTTTTGACTTTTGAGTGGCTAAATATTTAACTAAGTCTTTTTCTTCATTAAATATTTTAACAACATCACTATAAACTATAAACTTTTTCATTATTTTATTTTTTTTGCTTTTTCGAAGTTTTTAACCATTTTTACAGGAGTTCTACCACCTCTCCAAGAAGTTCCACGAGTAACAGGATCAACATACTCAATTTCACAAGTTTCAGCAAGACCTTTAATTTTTGGATAAACATCCAACATAGCTTCGTACCACTCAACTGAGTCAGAAACAGAGTAAAGTAAATATCTTTGACAACTACTACTCATAAGTTTATAAAATTGTTTTTCTTCCGGTGTGGTGGTAGTCAATTTTTCATAAACTTTTTGAGCATTTGTAGTCATTTTGGTTTTATCCCAAGGAGTCCTTTTGCAAAACTGCTCATATAATTGAATTAATTTCTCGACTTTATCAACATATTCATTACCTAAAACAACATTTAATTTTCTATCAAGATTAGACTGTTCTTGAATAGCATCAAATAATTTATCACCGGTTATTTTTGTATCAACTTCAGCATTAAGTATAGTGACTTGATAACTATCAAGTCTTTCAGGTGCATTAATAAAAAAGTTAGTAAGGTCTGAATCATTATCAAACCATCTAACATTAGTATTTTTTAGTCTTACTAAATAAATTTTCATAATGACAAATATAATAATAAATAATTCAATTATCAAAATTATCTTAACTTTATCAATAGTTTTTAATATAATAACTATGTCAGAATACAATGTTGAAGATTTAGGTCAAGTTTTTACACCAGAAGATATAGTTGAAAGAATGTGTAAAATGATAAAAAACGGCTCAAGAATACTTGAACCTTCTTGTGGCGATGGAATATTCCTGAATAATTTAAGTAATGAGAATATAGTTGGAATTGAATTCGACCAAAATCATTGTCCTGAAAATGCAATTTGCATGGATTTTTTTGATTATTCAATTGATGAAAAGTTTGACACAATTGTTGGAAATCCTCCGTATGTGAAAGGTAAAAAAATACTTAAACAAACACTTTCAAAGATTAACAGTAAGTGCGTGACGCACGCAAAGTCAAATCTTTACCTATACTTTATTGAAAAAAGTATCAATCACCTAACCGATAACGGTGAGATTATTTTTATTACACCAAGAGAGTTTATAAAATCTACTTCATCTATTGGTCTGAACCAATTCATTTATGATATGGGAACAATCACTGATTGGTACGAATTTGGTGATTCTGTCGTCTTTAAAGGATACTCTCCATCTGTGGTAATATTTAGATTTCAAAAAGGTGACTTTTCCAGAAAAACAATTACAAATTCAGGTGTCAAAACCTTTACATTACTTAACGGTCAAATTCTATTTTTAGATGATGCTCCGTCAGGTACAAGATTAGGTGACTTGTTTGATGTTAAAGTCGGAGGTGTGTCAGGAATGGATGAAGTTTTTGCAGAAGAAACCGGTAATGAGCAATTCGTTTGTTCTTATACAGCACAGACTGGACAACTTAAAACCTTTCACTATAATATCATCAATGATTATATCACATCTAAGAAAGATGTAATAATTAAACGTAAAATCAAAAAATTCAACGAAACTAATTGGTGGATGTGGGGTCGTGATTTCTATAAATCAGATAGAAGAAGAATCTATGTTAATGCTAAAACCAGAAATCAAAATCCATTCTTTACACACGAATGTAAGAACTACGATGGTTCAGTATTAGCTCTTATTCCAAAGTCAGACGAGGTTGAAAATAACATAGACTTCTACTTATCAAAACTTAATTTGACTGACTGGAAAAGTTTAGGATTTAAAGTTGGTGGAAGATTTGTTTTTTCTCAGAAAACTTTATCAAATATAACAATAGATGTTTAAAACATATCTGAAAAGTCAATCGACTCACATAATTTAGCAGGTGCTACAACTCTTTTATAAATATATCCTTTCCACAATGAATGTATGAAGTTGAACTTTTCTTCTTCAGTTCTTGTAACTAGTTCAGTTGGAAGTTTTGTTTGAATACAATTCGATGGATTTGTAGTGACATCATTATTAGGCATTTCAGAAAGATAGCAATGAAAAAACTTCATCGTTGATTTGTTAAAAAACAAAATTGAATAATCTTGTGTTAATTTAATATCACATGCTTTAGATTTCTTTTCATAAGATTTGATAACTGTCTCATAGGACATCCCATCTAAATTTAACATTTTAGATAGTTTCACAAAGCTAACAGTATTTGTGAAGTTAGAAGGTTCAACAATCTTTATATCATGCCCTTCGGTGAAAATTGATTCACCAGAGTTATCAATTAGTGATAAAACAAAATCATGCTCCTGTCGGTTGCTGGTTTTAGGTTCTACTTTTATGTTAGAGTAGTGACTTAGATTTTTTTCAATAGTTGAGACAAGTAAATCTTCAGAAGTGAGTGAATTAACTCTTCCATCATCACTTGAGTTTGAAAGTTGATAATTATTAAATGTGTTTAGGTAATCAACTACTTCTTTTATATCTATCATAATATATTTTATTACAAATATAATACAATGTTTATAAAAGTCAAATTATTCTTGTTTAATAGTCTTGTAAAGAGATGTTATTTTGACATCAAGTCCTTGTGCAATATTAACTGATTCATTGTAAGTCTGGTCAAACTTAGACTCGTTTAACAATTTTCCTTTCTCATCTACTCCAGTGATTATTGATTCTATATTATATTGAAAAGTGCTTAAATCAGAATAAATATCATCTATTGATTCTTTAAGTCCAGATGCAATAGATTTAATTTTTTCTTCAATACCTAAAAGCTCTATTGTATATTTGAATGGTGTGTTTTTGATTTTAGCTACAGAAAAATTACCACCACCGGTTATGAAGTTAGTATAACAAAGAGGATCTGTTGTGTCTTCAATACCTCTTAATACAACGATATCAATCTTATCAGCATATTTCAAACAAATTACAAAGTGATCTACCGGAATTTTTGGCACTGACCTTTCGTCCATATAGGCTACTGATATCGAAGAGGATGAAACAGCATCGTAAAGTTTTATTTGCCAAGTTTCACCGTCAGCTCTTACATCTGCTTTGGAATTATCTTCAACCACTTTTGAGTTTTTAATTAAACCACCTAAGAATGATTCAAAAAGGAATCCAGATGCTGACGGAGTAAAAAAGTTTTTAATTTCATTAATGTAGTGAAGTAACATAATTACAGACATTTCTTTCTGTATTGTATTTCTTGATCTTTTTCTTTTTTGGAGTCCTTCAGAAGATATTCTTTGCAAGTCAGACAATTTACTAACGAATCCTTCTCTACCGGAACCTTGACCTAAACCTCTTGAATATCTACGAACTTTTTTGATGACTTCCATATCAACTTTAGTATTTACCCAACCAGTTGCAACAGTTGGAACAAGTCTTGTGTAATCATAATTAAAACTTTGAACATCATTTCCGTTTGCATCCTTTGTTAAGTCAAAGAACTTCCAATATCTTGATTTTGTACCTTTTAACCAAGCCGGAACTTTTACTCTATTTCCGATATTATCTATTAGATATCCATCTAATGATTTGTTTTTTTCAGCTGCTACTAAAACACCGTTTTTGTCTATACCAGCTAAATAAGTCCTTTTATCATCACCTAAAATTCTACCAACTGAAATTTTTGGAAGTTTCTCTTTTTCAATATATCCTTTCATTAGCGGATATCGATTGTTAGTTCCATTGTATAAATTTCCGAATTCATCAATTACACAGTCAAGAACTGTTATCATAACATTTTCATTTAGAAACTGAGAAAATTTAATAATATCCATAAAACTATATATTAATTTTAGTTTTCATATTAAATATATAACATATGAGATTTATTTTTATTTTTATTAGTGCATTTTGGTTAGTCTCATGTGCAACACAAAAAGTAACCCAATCAGATACGAATTTAGAGTCTTTAAAACTAGATACTGTCTCGGTTATTAAAGATGAATTAAATGTTGAGCCGATAAAAGACACTTTAATTAGACAAGAATTAGTTGAAGAAATGAAAGTAATAAAAAAAGACGACATCAATAAAATTGATGTGATTCATCAAATAAGACTAGTTGAAAAACACGAAAAAAATACAAATTTAAAAGTGGTGGATAGGTCAATTCAAAATATCTCTGAAAATATAGTTGATACTGCAAAAGGATGGATAGCTTATTCAGTACCTGAAAGCATGAAGGTATCTAAAAACTACTCAATAAAAGTAAGAATATCTAAAAAGACAAATGGTCAAAATAAATCAGTTTTGATATTAGGAAATGATGATTTTATAAACAATCCTCAATATGAGAGCGTCGCAACAATTGATGATATCAAAGTTTCTGGTGAGATGTCGGCTGATTTAAGAGGTGACTCAGAAGCTTTCAACATTGTTGCACTTTCAACTCCTGTTCAAAACATAGATAATGAAAGTTACACAGAATGGGAATGGATTGTGACACCTAAAAAAAGTGGTGAAACTCCTTTAAAGTTAGTTATTAAGTTGAAAGATTTAAATAAAGACATTATTGTATTCAATAAAAATATTAAAATCAAATCAAATCTTCCGATTGTAGTTGAAGGTTTTTTTGAGAAATACTGGCAATGGTTAATGACTACTATAATTATTCCAATATTTCTTTATTTTTGGAACCGTAAAAGAAAGAAAACAAAAAAGAGTTAGAAAAATCTAACTCTTTTTTATTAATAATCATCATCGTAGTCATCAAAGTCTGAATAATCATCATCACCTTCTTCCTTATCAGGATTTGGAAAAACATCATTTTCGTCAAGTAGTTCAGACAAATACTCGATTTCAGTATCATCTAAATCTATATCTTCAATATGAAGTTCCTCACCATCTAAAGAATAATCGATCTTTCCGTCTTTTTTAAACTTCTTTAATGTAGTAATTACTTTTTTTCTATCAACACATTCATCAAGATTGTAGTAATCATAAAGTTCCATTTTTTCCATATATTTTATTTTTTTATTATAGATTCCTATATCTATAATTAGACTAAAAGTTTAATTTAGTAATTCATTTTTTCTTACACCAAAAACATCTTTATCTTTGAAACCTATTGTAACATGAAAATCTTGTTTTGGTAAATCAAATCTAGTTCTTACAGCATCTAATTTATCCGAATTACAGACGATAAAATAAGCCACGTTTGGTTCTTTTATGGCCTTTCCAACTCCTAACATTTCTAAGTCATCGATTTCATAGTGAAAAACCGGTTCTAAAGAATTAATAAATTTATCCATTCCCCATTCTTCCGCTAACTTATTATAATCCATAACATTTATAACCGTAATGTGATAATGACCAGAATCTCTATTTTGATGATTTTGGACATAAGTTGAGTATTCTTCAGTAGTTAAGTGATTTTTTAATTCATTTAAATAGGGTTCAATTAAATCGACTGGAATATTAATTCCTAAATAGTTATTTCCTAAACGGTCTCTTAAATACGATAAGTGGTAAATCATAGCAGTATATATCTATTTTTAAAATGAGAAAATTATAAAATCTTCTTGAAATTTTCAATTTCAAGTCTTTTTAACTCATCACCTAAAGCCTTTCCTTTAAAACCCTGTAACATCAATTCCTGAGCAGAAGTAGTTGGTTTGTATTCTACAAATTTAATTTTAACAGTATCATTTACACCCAAAACTCTAAACCATTCTAAAATAGTTTTATCTTCAATATGACATTGTAATTTTGACTTATGTAAATCAAATGCTGTATCTGGTGTCAATTCTAATAATCTAATTAAGAAAACTATTTTTGATGCCATTTGAGAATCTATTCTGTAGTCTTGAACCAATCTCTTTTCTAAACCATCCGTGTTTTCATTCTTAAATAAGTTAGCAATAACAACCACAAAGTCTTTACTATCAACCAGATCGGTATTGATTTCAGAGCCTGGAAAAACTTCAGACCACATATCAAACTTAGTAAAGAATTGTAAATAGTTTCTATAGTCTTTTGCTTGTTTCCACGCCTTGTTCATCTCTTCCCAAACTCTTTCTTGTGAAATTCTTTTCATTTCACCGGTTTCAGGATCTATATTTTCTAATTGTTTTCTTTTTTCAATTGCCGCTTCAGTATCTTTATGTAAAGGGTGTCCATATCTTGAAGCAAATCTAAAAGCTCTCAAAATTCTTAAAGAATCTTCATCAAATCTTTCAATAGGATCACCAACCATTTGAGTTATTCCTTTTGCTAAATGCTCACGTCCTCCAGTTAAATCAACAATCTCTTTAGTATCTAAATCATAGAAAAGTGCGTTATAAGTTAAATCTCTTCTTTTAACATCATCTTCAATGGTAACTCCTAATTTAACTTCAGGGTTTCTACCTTTTGAAACATCTTCTCGGAATGTTGCAATCTCCATTCCTTCTGGTTGATCATTGGTGAAAACCACGACCACTCCAAATGCTTTACCTTGTAGGTTAGTTTTATATTTACTTCCTAATATTTCTAATACTTCATCTGGAAGTGCATCAGTTGCTAAGTCAAAGTCTTTTGGTGTATCTCCTGTTAGAAAGTCTCTAACGGCACCTCCAACAACATATAATTTTTTTTCTTTTGATTTAAAAAGTTGTTGCAAATCTTTCACTGACTGTGGAATAATGTTCCACATATCATTAGAGTTTGATTCTAAGAATTGTCTATATCTTTTTATTTTCATTTTGTAAATATAATAATTAATCTCTATATAATGAATTTAATCTCATTACTCTAAGTTTATCAATAAAATCTTCTAACTCTGAAAGTTCAACTGGTCTTTCTTCATGATCACACCAAGTTTCAATTATATCTTCTTTAAAGTCTTTACCATTCGGTTGTATGTAATCTATATCTCCCTCGAAAAGATCGACTAATAAATTTCTAAACTTAATAGCTTCTCTTCTATTTGCAAAATAAACTTCACTAAATTCAGAGCATTCGATTGAAACTACACCTGAAGGGGTCATAGGTAAAGTCACACCATCTTCATCTTTGCAGTTTTGATTTGTCAGATTGATATAAACATCTTGTAACCAGATTATACCATTCGCTCTATTTGTATAACCTTTAATATCACCAGAAAACCAATTTAAAACTTCTAAATCTTCTGAAGAAACCGGATGAATCCCAAACATAAACTGTGACCAAAGTGTGTTTCTCTCACCATCTAACCACTCTGGTAACATCTCACTTAGGTAATAATCGGAATTAAAATAAAGTTGAATGTAACAGTTTGCAAACCTTATTTCACTTCCTCTACCAACAAATCTTAATTGAAATTGTCCTAATTTTTTTGCTTCTTCTAAAGCCATTTTGTGTTTAGTATCTATTTCTCTTTGCTTAATAGTTTCAGCCCAAGATTTTAATTGCTCAGGTCTTTTAATATGACCTAACTTAGTTAGTTTATCAGCAGCACTTATATATGTTTGTGGTTTTAACTCTTCATTAGTTGTAAGATGACCTCTCTTTCTATCAACTACAATTTTATCTTTAGTAAATGAAATCTCAAATATCCACTTTTGAATTCTATCAAAGTTTTCTGGATTATATATTGGTGAAATCATGACATTTGGTCTTCTTTGAAATTCTTTGTCAATAGATTTAATCTCACCATCTTCACCAGTGGACCACACATAACCTTTATCTTTTTGATGAATTGTAAATTCGTCTTCTGGTTCTTCAAAGTTTTCCCAGTCTTCTACACTAGTGAAGTTTTCAATTGTAAATCCTTCTTCATTTAAATAAGACCAAATAGATTCAATTTGAGGTTTTATATCTTCATAAGTAAATTCTCTATCTCTTTGTATATTGACTTTGACCTTTACTTTTTGAGAATGATAATCTATTTCAGATACTTTAGTTTCAAATTCATCATCTCTTAAATCAATAAGCAAATCTTCAACTGTTGATTTCAATTCTGATTTCAATCTAACACCGACAGCTTCTTCATATCTTTTTAAATACTTCATCTCTTAATCTCTATATAAACCATTTACTGACATTCTCTTAACCGCCTCGATAGCTCCTTTGTAAGTATCTTCTGTAAAAGTATTTTTTGGCCAAGTATCTGGATTATTAATATCATATTCATCTTCTCTACCCGGTAAAAACTTATCCATTAGTTTTGATCTCCAGTCTTCTTCATCCATAATAATTGTTGATTTTAATTGGTCAGAAATCGTTCTACCATTATAAGAACCCCAATCAGATTTTCCTTCTAATGTATTAGCCAATAAGTTTCTAAATTTCATAGCTTCTGATCTTGAATTAAAATGGAATGTAAAAGAATCTCTATCTTCAAATCCACCAGCACCTGCTATATAAAGAGGAACTGCATTTTTATCACAGAGTGTAAGCCAAAGTCTATTTGTCCAGTATCTATAGTCATCTCCCCACATAGTATTATTTCTAAAATACACTATATCTCCGTCTTCACTTGTTTCCAACATTCTAAGTGTTTCGTCATCAGCTGGTATAATGGCAAACTCCATAGCAATTCCCATATGCCAATCCATACCTTCATAAAACCAATCCCATAATTGGTCTTTGAACCAATCAGATTCTAAACACATTTGTAGATAAAATTTACCAGAAAATACATCTTTCTTATTTGACCCATAACCTCTTGTCATCGTAATATCAAATAAACCATACTCCTTATTTTCATCCTGAGCCTGTCTTAATTTTTGATATTTTTCTTTTAATTCAACTTGAGTTGCATAATCTAATAATTCAGATCCTCTTCTTTTGTGACCCATCTGAGTGAATTTCTCACCTGCTTTTTTGTAAGTAGATGCTTTTAACTCTTCATTAAATCTTTTTAAGTATCTCATAGTGTAGAAGAAAGTAAATTTGGACTAATTGTTCTCATGTATTCAGCAGCATCTTCTAATTTAAATCCATAATCAGAAGAGAATGAGTTCTCTGCTAAGATAGTATTAGTTAATTTTTCATATAAGTCATCAGCGTCGGTATATCCAGATGGATAACCTAATTGTGGATTACTAAATATTTGTATAATTAAATTCTTGAACTTGTTAGCAGATGCTCTGTCAGCAAAATTTATTTTACCATTCATTTCATCATCATAGTCCCACATATTCCACTTAGTAAATACAACAGTATCTCCTAATTCATATTGTAAATTAAAGATTTTACCCCAGAAGAAACCGTTTCCGAAATCATAATCTGGACAAAGTTCCATATACTGATAGATTAAATCTTCAGAAGTTGGAATTAAACCTAAGAAGAAAGTTATACCACTTTCAGGCTCATCACTAAATGATAAATCATCAAAATTAACATCTAAATGAAAATCACCAGTTAATGTTTCATTAGTTTCTGGATTTTTTATAGTCAATTTAAATGTTCCAAACTGAGCATAATCTTGTATGCGGTCTTGCCACTTAATCATTTCTTCTTTTTTCTCAGTTTCTTTAGCCCAGTCTTTTAAAGCATTTGCTCTATCGTGGTGACCTAATTTATCTAATTTTCTAGCAGCAGACATATAAGTCTGTGGTCTAAGTTCTTCGTTAAATTTCTTTAAGTGTTTCATATTATTAATTTATTTACAATTCATTGTATGTGAACCAATTGGTTGTTTTTTCATCAACTGAGAAAAGATGATTTAAACTTATTTTATTGATTCTATCTTCAAAATCTTCTATGTCGTCAGCAGAAGCATTAACACAGCTTAAAAGTTCCATAACTTTTTCTTTATGTGGATCCATTAAACTGTTTAATTCTTTTTTGAATTTCAAAGCAGAAGCTCTATCTGAAAATATACCACAGAAAGGATATGATTTTGAGTAATACATTTTAACAGGTTTCTTCTTATAGATTGTAAGTTCATTAGTCCATTTATACATACCATTTAAATCAACTACGGTATCTCCAGTCATTGGCTCTTCAGTATCATAATCCCAATTATAAGAATCTAAACCTTCTTCCCAGTTACTAAACCAAATCTCAAATGAGAACATTGGACAGTTGGTATTAAGTTCACTACTACTATTTAATTTATCTTTTGTTTCTTCAGTAGATTGAAAAACAAAATTAAAAGTCATACAAAGAGGATGATTACCTTGTTTCCACAGTTCCACAGCATCTTCTGCTGAATACCTAAAAGTCTCAATTTTTGAAGAGTCAGGTCTCCCAAAGTAACTCTCACATATTAGATTAGTAAATGTTAAATCTTTTCCTAAAAGAGATGAACCATTAGCCCAGTGCATTTTATAGAAACCATACTTTTTCCCAAAACCATAATCAATAAGAGGTGAAGATCTTCTTTTTCCACCACCTGGTAAATTTTTTAATCTATAACCAGCACTAATATAAGTTTCTGGTTTAAGCTCTTCGTTGAATCTTTTAATATACTTCATACTTTTTATATATTAAGTTTTTAATATATAATTTATGAAATGGATAAAATTATTTGAGGATTTCAAACAGAATAATGAAGAAGGAACTCTTATCACAATTGATGATATAATAAAATGTATTAAGAAAAGAGGAGTTATCTATTCTACAATTGTTAAAGAATATCCTGATAATGATCCAAAAGATCCAATTACTCCGGTCGATATAGATGAAGATGGTTTAATAACAGTAGAAATCGATGGTAATGAATACTATGTTGATTTAGATGATGTTGAGAAAATAGAATATTAATCAAATAAGTTTCTTAATTTTATATCTCTTAATATAGGTTTCGTTTTTTCTTTAACCAATCTACTTATTTCATTTTCACTCCTGTAGTTCATTCCAGTTAAATCGTAAGTGCTGTATTGATAATTATCTAGTATATCTTTCATAATCTGAAGATGAGGCTCTTCAGTTCTCCAAAGGTTTTTAAGTGGAAAAGGAATCCAGATATCAATGTTATTAGACTGACAATAATCAATTAGGTCTTTAAATTTATGAGTTTTTTCTTTATAAACATCAACATGAAATAACATTAGATTTTTACCATCTAGTTTTACTAAATCTATTTTATCAGGGTGATTACATCCGAATTTAGTCCAGATATATGGTTCCGACACTTGATGTCTATAAAGTAACATACAGTCTGGTAGGATATAGAAAATACTGAAACAAGCTCGAGCAGCTACATTCCACGCGAACTTGTATTCAATACTCATGTCCATTTCTAAAACATTAATCATTTAAGAACTTAATGATTTTTTCTTTTATTCCGGATTGTTTAATTCCAATATACTGCTTAGTTAATATGAAGTTAGTTAGACCACCATTGGAATTTCCAGAAATAGGACCAAACTTCTCACCTAAGTCCATATCATCAACAGCAACCCAGTGTGTTACTTCTGGATGTAAATCTAACCACGTTTTAATTTCTTTAACTCTCCATTGCTCTAATTCACTTTGTGTGAATTGAGATTTAGACTCATACTTAACAAGAGTTGGTGTGACATCTATTGGTGATTTAATCACACCGTATTTATCAAACATATCTTGAAGTTGATCTAAAGTAGCAAATAATTTCCAATCTGAAGAGCAAACTATCTCAACATCGTGATGTAATAAAATAGAGTTAAGAACTTTAGTTGCCTTAAAATCAAAATTATCTAGCTTAATCCAAGCTGGCATATCATCTTCAGTTGAACCCGGAAATTCTCTTTGAAACTTTAGCATTTTTTTAGCTCGTCCACCCCATTGCTCAGAGAGACACATAACACCATCAAAATCCAAAAAAATTACTTTCATATTACAAATATATTTATTAAAATAAAAAGACCAACTATAGGTTGGTCTTTTTGATTAGTTTTCTTTCTCAACCATAATCTGCTTGACTTTTCCATTAGAACGAGAAATCGGAACTTTTACACCAATCGATACCATTAAGACTCTACCTTTAATCTTAGATAAGTCAAGAGAGTCGCAGTAACCATCAGTCAATACAACAGTGTTAAACTCATTGTATTGGTCAGCAACTAAGTCAATCGCAGGTTGAAGAATTGTTCCTCCAAGACCTTTGATTTTAAGAGTTTCAAGTTTTTTCGCATTTTTAATATTTTCAATCCATTTAACCTCAGTATCAGCCTCAATCAAATTGATTTCAATATCATTACGATAAACATAGTTCAAAACTCTCTCAAAAGTTCCACCCATTGAACCTGATGTGTCTAAGATACAATTAATTTTGGTTTTAACTTTACGATTACCTTTTAAACCAGATATACCTTTTCGATTAGGTTTAACAATTGTTCGTTCTTTAACAGTTCCAAAAATCATATTAGAAACTGCTCTTTTGATTTCACGAAGATAATCTTTTCGTTTCTTACGAAGTTTGTTTAGTGTTTGTTCAACATTACCCGCTGATAAACCACGAGCGGCTAATCTCTCCATAACATCCTTAACCATCGCATCTCTCAATTCTTCAGGTACATCATCACCGATGTGTTTGTCAAGATACTCTCCATTCCCATTCTCCATATCTTGGAAGATTTGCTCTTTGGACCAAGTATCAAGTGACTCACCATCTTTAGATGGATTTTTACCATAGGGTCCATAAGAAGGTTTTCCGGAAGAGTCTTTTCCTTCTTCATTACCAGTTCCTTGACAATCTGTACAAGATTCTCCTTGACCCTGACCTTCTGATTGACTTTGACCATCCTCTGGTTGGTCTCCTTCACCATTTTGTTTTTCACCTTTTCCCTTACCATCTTGTTTTTGGTCATCACTTTTTTGAGGTTGCTGACATTGACCATCTTGTTTCTTTCCAGATCCACCACAAGACTGACATTGAGAGTTTTGTTTTTGTTCTTTCTGCCATTTTTCTTTTTCTTCTTTCAACCATTCGTAAAGCTCTTCAAAGATAAGTTTACCTTCATATTCTTTCGGAACAAAAAGTGCCATATTCTTACCATCTGGAGACTTTGGAATTTCAACAAAAGCGTGTGGGATATCTTCCCAGATAACGTGATTAATAATCATATCTTGAGCGATGTTGGACAATTTGTGATCGTATTGACCAGTGATTGTTCTACGAGGATGATTAAAAAGTAAGTGAAAATCTTCATGTAATGTGATGAAGTTCACTTCTTTCTGAGACATATTTTCCAAAAACTTTGGAGAATAAAAGAAGTTCATACCTTTTGAGGTAACATTTACAGCACAGGTTCCAATTGAATCTTGCTCATGAAATGAAACGTGTAGGTTGAATTCTCCGTAGTAAGGCAAATTGATTTTAGTATCAATAAGCATCGTTTGGATACCGTTAAGTAATTTTTCGTGAATGTTCTTAATTATCATTTTTAGAATATTTTTTACAAATATAGTATTTATTAATTGATAAACCTAATTATTTTTTACTTTTTGATTCTTTATCCCAGTCTTTAATTCTATCAAGAGTGCTGTCTAAAGAGTGATTTATTTTAGAAAGAACTTCTTTTTTGAAAGCATTTCTTCTAATACTCATTTCTCTAATAAATTTGTCAAGTAGATAAGCCTCTAAGTCTTGACGTATATGCACATCATACCCAAAAACAGAATTAATAATCTTAACATTACCAGCTTCTAAAAAGACAAAAAGTGTTTTATCTGAAGAACTTATATAACATTCCTGTGTTTGAATATCATAATGTAATTTACTATCCTTATTGTGTAATATTGTTAAAAATATCTCACAAGCAGTATCTTCAGACTCGGTAAGTTTTTTTGGTTTTTTAAGCCTCTTTTCTTTACCAAGAGTTTTAAATGTTTTTAAATAAAAAACTTTAATTATTCTTCTTAATCTAGTAAGTTTTATTTTCAGGTTTTCTTTAGTTATCATATTTTTTTTATTTTAATAGTTGATTAAGTTTATTTTCTCTTAGAATAGATATTACTTTTTTTACATAAGGTTCGTCTTCTTTACAATCTTGATTTATCTTTACACTATCTTCGAATATTAACTTAGCAATATAAAGACAACCATACACAACTTCATCGTAAGGTTTAGTAGCTGTTTTACAAAAGTTAAATCCATCTTTATTTAAAGAGAAATTGAATGTTTCATGACCATCATCATCAACTCCATTGAATCTTACTTGTGCTTCATTAACGGTGACATCATCAAGTGGAATATCCATATTATCTATAAGTAACTGACAGATATTAGAGAACTCTTTAAACTTCTCACTATTTAATCTCTCAAATTCCCAATATCTTGTAAACCCCATATTCATTTTTACTCTTCAGTTTTATCAGATTCTTTTTCTTCTTCGTGACTTTCATAAGAATTAGAGTTGCAAAGTTTATCAAACTCTTCATCTTGAGCAAATCCAGATTTAATCATTTTAGAGACAAGTTGATGCCAGTTTAATTTACCACGGTATCGAAACTCACTATCAGTAAGTGACATCTTACCATCAATATCTAAAGTCATAATCTTATTATAGATTTCTTTGTCTAATTCAAAGTCTTGATTTGAAATATCATCGGACTTAGCAATTTTGATTTTGTAGTAGCCTTCTGTCAACATCTTAACCAAAACGTCTTTCTTCAACTTCATAATATCTGCAATCTTAGCAGCTACTTTAGCTTCGGTTTCATCAAGTTCTTCCATATCTTTCATTTCCTCAGATACAAAAAATACATAACCATTAGGTTCGTCACCTGGTTTCATTGTTTCTAATCGAGTTTCTAAAATACCAAGTGCTTCAACTTTTTCTTCAGCCTTTGACTCAGCTTGTTTAGCATCATTTTTATATCGAATGATTTCTCTCTGAGTTTCTTCAATACGGTATTCTAACTCAATGATTTTTGCTTCATGCATTTTACGGAATTGTTTTTCCATATATGACTCAGCAGCCTCTTTTAATTTATCATTAGGTTCAGCTGGATTTTCATTTGCTTCAATAATTGTCTTAACATCTTCTTCTGATAGATCATCTAACATAGAATTCATCACTTCTGAAAGTGCATGATCCTCATCCCACTCTTCTTCATCACTCCCAAATAAATCATCAAGTAAACTCAAACTCTTTTCAGAAACCTCAACTTTTTCCTCTTCATCAAAAAGTGATTTTAATTTATCAATTGGTTTTTGATGTTCTACTTCTAAGTAACAACGGTCACCTTTTACATCAGCGAACTCTAATCCAGCGACAACAAACTTTTGAGCATAACCAGTAACATCGATTTCATCGATTTCATTAAGAAGTCTTTGGATCATTGATTTATCAGAAAGATTAGTTCCTTCCTGTTCTTCAATGTTAATTGTACCTTCATCACAAATAGTTATTTTAAATATAGCCCCTTCTAAAACACCAGATAGTTTTTCACCTTTAAGAAAGGCAACATCACGAATGAAACGAACACGAGCACCATTTACAGCAGAAACAAAGTTTAAGAATTTACGTTTTGGTTTAAACTCACCAATGATTGGTTCAGTTCTTACTTCTTCAGTTACTGGATTTTGAATATCTTCTTGCATAATTATTTTTTTACAAATTTAGGAAATTATTTTGAATCATCACTATTGATGATATTAATTTTTACATCTCTCACTTCCTCTTTTGTTAAAGGCTCTGGAAGTTTATTTCCTGTTTCATCAACAATATTATCAGTTTCAATGTATTTATCACCGCTTTCTTCAATAAGCTCTTTTAGAACCGGATTGAGAGTTTCTTTATCATCCTGAATTTCAAATAACTCCATCACTTGTTCTCTAAACGGTTGAAAGTTATAAACAACAGTTGGTTGTTCATCATCGTGCTTATCCAAGCAGAGTGTTAATAATAAATATAGTTCTTTCTTAGAAAGTGCTTTCATTTCTTCAACTTTATTTACAACATTGAAGTTTTTAAAAATATCAACAAACTCATTGGATACTTTTAGTTGTTTTGTTTCTTCGCTCATTTTATTTTAGTATTTCATTTATTTTATTATCTCTTAACTTTTCTATATCTGTTTCAAAAATTGCATTCATGTGAGCTCTGTGAATTTCTTCTTTTTCACCTTTTTCATTTATAACCCAGTATCTACGCCATCCACCATTTAGTCTGTAACTATCATGGAAGTTCCAGGCTTCATATTCACCATCATACCATTTTCCTTCAATAAACCTATCTTTAACATACATAGGAAGTCCTTTCGTAACAGTTTGACTACTATTCTTGCAAAGAAATTTAGTTTTAATTATTTTCATTAGATACCAAGCTTATCTAATTTATATTCTCGGTATTCTAATTTAGAAACTGAACCTAATTCATAAGCACGATGAAAGAAAATCTCAAATATTTCTTCGTAACCCATTTCTTTAGCAGCAAAAGCTCTATTTAGAGCCTTCCACTCGTCAGTAATTCGATTTGCTTGTGTTGTTGATAAAGACTTAGCCTTCTCAATATCAGCACCGGATTTTATCCAAATATCACTAACTCTAACTTTGTTCTTTTCAAACTCTGCTTTAGTTTGACCGTTGTATTTTCCTTCTTTTAATCCTCTCATATATTTATTAGTTAAAATATTAAAACAATGATTAAATCCATTTTGCAATCTTATTCCATTCCATTCACATTTACCAGAAAGGTTTTGTTCGTAAATTTCTCCATCTAAATTCTTTCTTCTTGTGATTTTACCTTTATACCAGAACCAATAACAATTCAGTCTTTCACCTTCGAGAAAATCTTTAAATTGTAGATTACTCCACTTATCCATTTTACAAATATAATACTAATTTTTAGAATATCAAATCAATTATCTAAAATATCATCAATTCTATTATTACGAGACCAGGTTATATCTTTTTCTTTGACTACTTCTGAATTTCCATATTTTATAATCTGTCCTTTTGTAATCATTTTACAAATTTCATAATCTAAAGAAAAATCTTTACCACTTTTTATTGGCTCGAAATCTAAAATGAGATAATCTTCTGATTGGTCACCAACTTTTGTTACACAATCACCAATATTAAATTTAGTCAGTAGGTGTTCTGATCCTGACTCATCATATCCCCATATAGAAGAGAAAATATCAATAGAGTCTTCTAAGAACATCACATAAGCCATAATTGAAGAAAGATGTCCTTCAAAATAGTAAATGAATTTAGTATATTCTTTTTCTTTTACTTTGTGTTCAATTTGCTTCTTTGATTTAATAATAGAATCAGATACTTCTATATCATCTATTTTCTCTCGATTACTTCTATCTTGAAAATAAGTTTTGGTTTCTATTTTAGAAAACCATTTGTTGAATATATTAAAAAAATTATCTACACGATTTTTAGCAACTGAAAATGAAAACTGAAATTTCATATGTGGATCCAGTGTTATTACTTCTGATTGTGGATCATTTAGAAAATTTCCTAAACCAGTTGTTGTTTTTTGTTTAAAAACTATTGTAGGAAAAGATGAATGAGTGTGATATCTTGGAATAACAATATAAGGTGTATTCTCAAGTCTATTATTCCAATTCATTATTTCAGTATCAGAAAGATATTTTACAATTTTCATTTTAGTATTTCGTTTATTTTATTATTCCTCATTTCATCAATAGTTGTGAAATATTTATCATAAAGTTTTAATGTTAGTGGTATGTTTTCTTCAATTTCAGAAGAAACCCAAAAAACCAAACCTGTTTTTGCTTCAAATTCAGAAGATGGTACGGTTTGATATATTTTACCTTTAGCACATATCACCGAATTATCATCTGGATTAAACATTGTTCTTTTGCAATAAATATTCACTCATATTACTTTGTTTTTTTATCAACATCAACATTAACATTTGTGATTTGATTAAGTTTAATTTCCCTCATTAGTTGTATAAAGTATCTTTCTAAATCAGCCTCTGATGTAAATTCAACTGCCATATAACTTGTTTTACTATCAAAGATTAAATATTTTTGAGAAGAGTAAATATGTTGGTAGTGTGTAACACCTGGAATAATTACAAAACTATCTACATCAGTACCGTTATAACTTGGATCCATTTCTCCTTTTGTGTACCATTTAACACTTACTATTTTAGGTGTTTTAGTTATTCTCAACATCTAAAATTCTTTTATTCGCAACTTTGATATATTCTGATTGTCTTTCAAAACCTATAAAGTTTCTACCCATTTTTTTAGCAGAGACCGCTGTTGTTCCTGTTCCTATAAATGGATCCAAAACTAAATCACCTTCTTGAGTTGAACCTTTGATAAAGTAATCAACAAGTTCAACTGGATAAACTGCAACATGATTATCTGCAATTCTTTTTGATTCTGATGATATACTAACAAGTGTTGTAGGTAAGGCACCTAATGGATTTGGTTTCCATTCTTTATACTCACTTTCATTTTGATTTTCCTCTGTTCGAGCAAATCTTTTTTTAAGGGGATTCTTCATTCTCTTAATGGATTTTTCAGAATATTCAGTTCTCATTTCATCTATGTTAAACTTGAAACCTTTTTCTTTTGCGAACCAAAATAAATATTCAACTCTATCCCCAAATCTACTTCTATTGGGAAGACCTTTCATCTTATTCCAAAAAAGACGCTCAAACATTTTTAATTCCGTTCTTTTATGAATTTCGGAAATAAGATCATAAACATAAGGATGTCTAAATCCTTCTTCTACTTTATCATTTATATTTAAAATAAAAGAACCTGTCGGTTTTATAACTCGACAGATTTCATTACATATTGGTAAAAACCATTCAACATAATCACCAGCAAGTATTCCAGGATTATCAATATAAACCTTCAAATCCGCATATGGTGGACTTGTGATAACCAAGTCAATAGAGTTATCATCTAACTGTTTGAGTAAATCTAAACAATCACCTTGATATATTTGATTTATATCCATTACATTTCTTTACTTTTTTTATCTAAAAATGACTTCTCTCCATCTGTTAGAGAATCTATTCCACTTTTTGCAATTTTATCTAAGATATCATCTAAATCAAAATAATCTTCTTCAATTTTATCAGTTCCGATTTCTTGTTTAATAACTTCAATTGATACAACTGACTCATCAAATTCAGGAATAGAATTTTTGATATCTTCATTTTGATGAAACTCACACTCAATTGACATTTTATACTTAGTTATTTCAGTAACCATTGATTTAATTACATCCGGTACCATTCCTTTCTTTAAACGATTTGTTATCATCAGTTCATTGATTTTTATAGTAACATTGACTCTGACTTTTGATAACTCATATTTTAATCTATCTTCAAAAAACATATCAAATTGTTCAGGATTTACACCTTTACCTTTTGGTACAAAATATCCATAATTATAAAACATTGTTATTTTGCAATTTTTCCTGTCTTTATGTAGAATGTTATCACAAAGTGTGTCAATCCAGCTATTTATAAAATCAAATTCTTTAGTTACTTCTTCTAAGTTAGTGTTAATAATATACATATCTTTTTAGTTTAAAATTTTATTTAGTCTTCCTTCTCTGAACTCAGAGATACTAATTCCACGAGCGATATCGCTCAATGTATTTTCAATATCTTCTATAGACGGATTCATATCTTTACAAAAATTATTTAAAATTGAATCTCTAAGATGTGAAGTCTCACCGTCTGATTTAAAACTTGTTATATAAAATATACCATCTGGTAGTAATTTATTTCTTAACCAAAGGCTTGCATCCTCTTCAATTTGCCAATTATCATTTTTAAGTATGAATTTTATTTCCATTTCATACTTTGTACCATCCTCTCCATTGGAAATCATTTTTCTTCTATAATTTCTTGATACTGACTTAGGATCATCTTCGTTCCACTTCAAAATATTTGAATTAGTCACTTCTGTTAGTGTCTTAACGATTTCTATAATTCTATCTTTTAACATTTTGATTTAAATTTTTTACTAACCCATACTAATGGATATTCCATATATTCGTTTGCATAAAGGTTGTGGTTTAATATAACCATGACCTCTGTTTTTTCATTATCAATGTAAAGAACTTCATATTCTTTACCCTTTTCAAAAAGAGGCATTCCAAAGACATTATTAACTGTCTCTCTGCAAATAAGTTTGTCTCCCTTTCTCATAGTTATTTAGTTCTATCAATTACAACATAAATAGTATCAATGACTTTTCCACCGGTTTTACAATCACAATTTGATTTGTTATTTTTTGAAGAGTCACCGAAAAGATTACCAATTGGATCTCTATCTAAGACTTGAACCTCTTTAACAAAGTAGTTAGTTTCACCTCTGTTAGAGAGCCAATTCTTTCCAAAAGTTTCGTGATATTTGATTTTGACTTTCCAACCATTTGTTGCAGCCGAATCTAAAGTAGCGATAACTTTAGGATCGTTCACATCATTATCAACAGAGAATTCGAAAGGAGTTGCACTGTTCATACCAGTTTGAGTTGTGTTGAGTGTTCCTTCCCAAGAATTCCATACAAGTCCTTTTTGAGAGAATTTTGTAATCATACCGATACGCTCACCATTAGAGTAATTCTCAGTACAAGAAGTCATTGAAATTGCGGCTACTATGGCCAAAAAGATAAATTTAATTGTTTTCATTTTTATTTTGTTTTTTATTGTTACTTATTATATACCCAAAACTTTGAGTTTATCCTCTCTTAATGATATTTTATTTGGTTTAAAAGTTGTCTTGATATAATCAAACCACTCAGACCAAGTATCAAATACAGGATCAGAATACCATCTATCTAAATCTTTCGATGAAATAGCATCTACTTGTATATAGTGAAGTGATATAATTTTTTCTTTATCAGAATCTCTTAGGTTTTTCCACCAATACTTGTCAATTTTTCCAATAAGAAACTTTTGATAAAAAGTTGAAAATCTGTGTTCTCTTTCTCTACGAATTTGTCTTTCAGACCTATTAGACCAATACCCAACTTCACCATCACGTTGTTTTTCTTGATACTTTAAAAATGATTTGTCTTTATATTTCATCGCACTATATTATCAATTTTCATATTTCTTAAAATAACTTTAATATTGTTTTTATTTCCTTCTAAAATATTATTAACGAAATCATTTGTTTTATGATGTAATCCTGGTTTATCTGAGGTATCTGATATCATCGTCATTGGTCCGATATATTCTTCAAATTTTTCAGACATCCTTAAGATGTTCAAATTTTGAGTATAATGTAAATACATCAGTATATTTTTTAATTTATGGTAACTCTCTGTGTCTATTTTCCAAATTTTACAATATTTATTGAAAAAATCTGTCATATCACCTGGTGTATATAACTTCTTTTCAACTGTTGGTCCAAAACCAATCCAGTGATTATATTTCTCAAGAATATAGTCAGGACTTTGTTTTAAAAGATCGCAGCTATCCACATACTTACTGAAATTAACATTGAATTTAGTAAGATTAACAATTTGATTATACTCCCTATCTAAAGATTCCATTTCACAAATATAAACTAAAAAACTGGTTTTTTATATATAACTTAAAATATATTTTTTAAAATGAAAATTAAGCATAAGGTTATTAAGGAGTTTCAGTATTTAAGCCCTGATAAAAAAATCTTTATACTTAAAGTTGGAACTATCTTACAAGAGTATAACTACACTGTTAAATCAGAGATAATACCAATTGATAAAGATATCATTGATAATAATCCAGAATTTTTTGAAGTCATTGACTGGAAAAGCGAGTTACTGACTCACATGAAAGCTCAAAAGTTTCCAACTCCTTCTCAATTTCATAAAAAACTAATTCCCTTTATTGAAGAAATGGTACTTTCTTCAATTCAACATAATTCTGGACCAGTTTCTAATATTGATGAGAGTAAAATAAGAGAAGTTGAATGGAAAGAAATTGACCTAAACAATAGAGAAAGAAGAATTAAAGATAAAGAAGAAGAGATTGATATTCGTTTAAAGAGAGTTGAAAAAAGAGAAGAAGATCATAAACTGGAGCTCAAATCGCTTGATAAAAAAGAAGATGAGTTAAGACAAAGATCTAGAGACCTTACTGAAAAACAAATTGATTTAGAAGATAAAATTCAAGACCTTAATGAAAAGGAAAGAAACTTTGATAGAAGTATTTTAGAATCAGCAAAAGATTTAGATGTTAAATATGCCGATCTTCAAACAAAAATTGACAAAGATTTGAGATTAGTCACTGAAAAAGAAAAAGATTTAGAAGTACTTTCAAAAGAGTTGAAAAGAAAAGAAGAAGAACTTTTACAAAGAGAATCTGATGTAGAAGAAGCTGAAAAAATTATTCAAATAAAAATAGAAGAAGTTAATTTAGAAGAATCATCTTTAATGAAATTAGACCAAGAAATTAAAGATTGGGAAGCACTACATTGGAAGTTTCAAAGAAATACACTTCCTCCATCAGTAATTACTGAAACTGTTAGTGAAGATTTAAAAGCTAAGTTTCCTGGTATAGAGACGTTAAGACACGGATAAAAAAAAGGACTTAGAGTCCTTTTTTTTATCAAAGACTTTTAAGTAATTTTATATTTAATAAAAAATTGTATTCAAAACTTTTAATATATAAAACATGACCGAGTTAAAAAGACTTTACAATTATCTAAAGAAGAATAACAAAAAGAAAATTCTTTTCTTAACCACATCGAATAGATGGTCTGGTGATAAAGAGCTTCCGAAGTCTTCTATCATTGCTGAGGAGATTATGAAAAAATTAGGAAGCGATAGATGTCAAATAATAAATGTTGCAAAGCTTAAAATATTTTCTTGTGAAGGTAATGTTTCAACTAAAAGAGGAAATACTTGTGGATTAAAAGATGCCATTCTTAAAGATAAAGAAAAGAATCCAACAGGTCATATAAGATGTTGGGCATCACTTAACAACAAATCAGATGAAATGTATAAAGTAGCAAATGCTATTTTTGACGCTGATATAGTTATCTTTTTTGGATCAATAAGATGGGGTAAAATGAATGCTATTTATACATCACTTATTGAAAGATTGACTTGGCTTGAAAACAGACACACAACACTTGGTGAAAGTAATCTACTTAAAAATAAAGAAGCCGGAGTAATTGCAGTTGGTCATAACTGGAATGGTTCAGAAGCTGTCAAATTAGAAAAAGAAGTTCTTAGTTTCTTTGGATTTAAAACACCTACTCAATTATCATTTAATTGGCAGTTTCTAAAAAACCCCAACGATGAGTCAAAAGAAAAATATGTTGAAGAGTTCGGTCAATTCTTGATTGATTTTGATTTTGTAGAAACATTAAAAGAATCTTTATTGAGGTTTAAAGAATGGATTAGACTATAAAAAATCCACTATCATTAAACTTTAAAAAACCATAACATATAATATAGTTATATCATCATGATGTTACATGAAAATTAGATACAGAAAAGTACATTCGTGATATCGTTTCCGATTTCGTTTTCGATAATGTCTCTATCTTCTTTTTGAATTTTTTCCATGTAAGTGAAAACATCAAGCAGATCACCAGAAGTAGATTTACCTTGAATTATACGAGAAAGACCATTACAAAGACCATCGTAGTCTTTTGAGTCATATTTTTCAAGAATTGTCCAGAGGTTTCCTTTATTGATTTTCATACAACAAATATAAGGAAAATATTAAAATTTACAAACTATTTGAATGGATAAATTTTTGCAGTAGATTCGAGTTTTTCTCTAAACTGAATTAATTTAAATACCTTAGAATAAGTCATATTACTAAATTTTGATTTCTTCTCAATAATCCAATCTAAATCCTGTAATCTTTTTTGACACTGTTTTATGTAGGTTATACCATATCTATGACGAATGTTTGGAATATCTTCAAATTTAGTATCATATAACTGCATATAATTCACACTACTATCCTTTCCAATAGTGTTAGTGAAATTTCTTATTCTGACTTTAAGATCTGATTGAATAGAACCAATAGAAAATCCTTCTTGAAAAGACTGTATTATTTTTCTATCAACCATATCATTAATTCTCGACTTATCCATAATGCAAATATAAGGATAAAAACAAAAAATCCATCATTTCTGATGGATTTTTTTATCTTATTAAAACTACGTGTCCTACTATAACTTCTCTATCATCTATACCAGGTCTTCCAAATTCGATTTTCCAGGTATATACCCCATCTTGACACTTTTTGTTTCCATAATATCCATTCCATCCTTTTGAGGCATCATATGACTCAAATATAATCTCACCCCATCTATCAAATATAGTTAAATGAAAATCAAATGGATCAAATCCTTCTGTGAATACAGGTTGAAATATGTTGTTAAAATTATCATCATCCGGTGTGAATGAATTAGGAACATAATAAATTAAATCATCACAAGAACTTATAATAACTGTAAAGTATTTACTATCTTCACAAATTCCATTTGTTTGAGTGACTGATATATTATAAGTTCCAGGTTGTGTCCAGTTCATAACAAGTTGATCACTATAATAAGATGTTCCATTTACAGACCACACTATCTCTCCCGGTGTTGTAGTTTCAGTCCAATAAGTAACTGTCTCGCTTTCACCAGGGCATATTTGTAAAGTTTGTTGTGAAAACAAACCAAAACACATCATTATAAATATGAAACTTAATAATCTCAACATTTTACTTTATATTATTTTTAATCGTGTTGTATAGGTGAAAGTGTAGGAGTTCCATAAACCGGAACAACTACCGATGTAGTAAATGTACATCCACCATTTGTAAGTGTATAAGTAACTGTTGATGTAGCGTTAGTTCCATTAGCTACGTTATCAGGACAGAATTGGTTTCCTGAAACACCTAATCCAGTCCATGTTCCACCCGCTGGAGTTCCAACTAAAGTCACACAAGGATCAGATTCACAAAATGGACCTAAAGCTGTGATTGTCGGTACAACTTGATAAATTAAAACATCCATATCAACTGGAAGAGCGGGACAGTTAGCTGGAGCTGGAGATGCATATGTAACAGAAACAGCATTAGGAATTAAACCAGCTGGACAGTTAGACCAATTGACTTGAATTTGATTTGTTCCTTGCCCAGATACAATAGATGCGCAAGCAGGAATGGTCCAAGTATAAGTTCCTGAACCAATGTTAGCAACTTGATAAGTTGAAGGAGTTGTCGAACCAAAACACACCGTGTCTGGTTGAGTAGTTGTAAAAGTTTGAGAGTAGGAAACAACACTCACAAACAAAACAACTAGAGAAGTTAATAGTTTTTTCATTTTTCTTTTTTTTATTTTTAGTCATGACTAATTGGACCCAACACTGGTGCAACCGGGTCTGTTAGGGTTACACTTCCTGTTGTTTGACATCCAAAAGAGTCAGTGATAGTTACATTATAAGTTCCTTCACATAAATTTGTGATGGTTTGTGTACCACCAGAAGGAGTCCATACATAAGTGTAAGGGGGAGTTCCGGTAAGTGGTGTGGTAGTTGCTGTTCCATCACAGGCGTTGTCGCAAGTTGGATTTGTTCCGGTGACAGTAGCAGTAACTTGAGGGCTTATTGTTATTGTAATCGTAGTTGATTGAGCACATTGACCGACAGTTGGTGTAAATGTATAAGTTGTTGTTGAGGTATTATTGATTACAGGAGACCAAGTTCCTGTTATTCCATTATTTGATGTTGTTGGTAAAGTAAATGAAGTTCCAGAACAAAAAGGTCCTACTTGCGTAAATGTTGGAACTGTTTGTGGATTTATTGTAACTGTCATTGTTGCAGTTGAAGCACATTGACCAGCAGTTGGAGTGAATGTATAAGTTGTTGTTGATGTATTGTTAATAGCAGGTGACCAAGAACCGGTGATTCCATTATTTGATGTTGTTGGTAAGGTAAATGAAGTTCCTGAACAGAAAGGTCCTAATTGTGTAAATGTTGGTGTAGTTTGTGTATTAACAGTTACCGTAGCAGTCGCAGTTGAAAAACAAGAACCGGTCGCATATGTAACGGTATAGGATGTAGTTGTTGAAGGTGTAACCGTAATAGAAGAAGTTATTTGACCAGATGACCAAGAGTAAGTTCCACCACCAGGACTAACCGTAGGAGTTAGAGTCACGCTTTGACCCTGACAAATAGTTTGATTGGATAATGTTACAGTTGGATTTGTGCAACATATTAATGTGGATGAAAATTGATAAACTGGGTCGTCTTGACAAGCAACAGAAGTCCAGTTACCGGTCTCCCCATCAGACGTTGTATTGACATCTACCGAAAGGTCAGTTCCACCGGTGCAATTTGGATCAGTTGTAATTCTCCAACAAAAAGTCCAAGTTCCCGTTCCATTTATATTAGAAGTTCCATAGTTATTAGTGACATTTCCATCTGGACCGGTTGGTCCTACTGGATCATAATCAACATACCAACCTAAACCCAGTGGTCCATTAGTCCAAGTCCAAACATATCCCGCGGAAGCATTTGGAGCACTCACTGATTGTAAAGTTGTTGGATTCCAACCAGCACCAAAAGAAGGTATCACTCCATGTATCCAGTTTGCACTTACCTGATTAAAAGAAGTGATTGTATAACAAAAAGTCACTTGAGTATTTGGTGGATAAGTTCCATTTGTTGGAGCAGGAGTAGCAGTTATATAAGAACCTTGAAGACAATCTGAACAATCATTTTGTGAATTTACAGAAAGGTTAAAGTTACCAGTAGCCGTTGATGTAGAGCCAGATACTTGAATATAATAAGTTTGACCAGATGTTAAAGGCTCAAAAATTGCAGAATTAGCACCAGCATTTGTTCCATTATTATCACATCCAACTCCGGTTAGATTACCGCAAGTTCCTGTCCAAAGTGTTATTGCTGGATTTGCTAATACCGGAGATCCTGCTGTTATATTTATATTTACTTGATTTCCGGTTGCGACAAATCTATACCAAACGTCATTAGCTGGTGCTGGTTGATTTCCACCAGTTTGACAACCTAAAAGGTAGTTATATGGATTTGTAGGTGTTGCTCCAACTGTGGTTCCTGTGACATTTACTGATGTTCCAATACCACTTGGGCAAGATGCAGGTGTTGGTAAATTTCCTAAATTTTGAGCACCAGAACAATTATCATTTGCTGGTTGTGCAAGTAAAAAGTTTGTCAATAAACAAAATAGAAATAATAAATTATGTTTAAATATAATTCTCATACCCTATATATCAATTTAGTCAATCAAGTTTAGCTATAAAAAATACAAATTGAGCATTATATACAGACTAATGAGCAAAAAAAACGAGTTATTTAAATAACTCGTTTTTTTAATTACCTTATAATTTGTTTTATTACATCGGTAGAAAAATAATCATTATGAATGTTTATGTAATAAATACCTGGTTCGATATCTATATTTAAGTTGAAAAGGTTTATTCCAGGACTTACAGTGACATTTTTATTTGTTATTTTTCTACCAATATCATCTACTATTTCTATAATAGATTCACCGATAATACTTTCATTATTGACAGTAATATTAAATGTTGAAAAACTTGGATTCGGAAAAGTAGAAAAATATCCTTTTGTTTTTTCTAAACAATTTGCAGAAATAGGTCCGTATTGTTCATAAACACCATCTATATCATATTGGTTCAATCTATAGTAATTAATACCGTTAATAGTGTTTTTATCTGTGAAACTATAAGTAATAATTTGATTGCTATTACCAGCTGCTTGTTCGGTATAAATTTGAGACCAATCTTCGCCATCTCTTGACTTCTCAAGTGTAAAGTGGGAACTATTATGTTCAGAAGCGGTTTTCCAGTTAATTAATATACCTTCATCGGAACAAGTTGCATTAAAACTAATTAGTTCAACTGGTAGTGCTTGAGGAGTACTAACATAAATCTTAAATGTTCCTGTACCACCACCATATTCCCAAAATCTGATATAAATTGTTTCACCGGGAGTAAAATCTTCTCGATATATCCAAGACATTAGACCATCTAATGCATCATCATCATCACATTCAATTTGAGTTAAAGAACCAATAGTTCCTCTGTAAATAGACATACCACCATCAGTTATACCACCTGTTTGAGTATCAAAATCAAGCGTTGTTATCCCATTCGGTACAACTACCTTAAACCAAACATCCTCACCATTATATGATGCACATGTAGGTGAAGATTCTGTTGTCGTATTTGATGATCCAACATTCGTAAAAGTTTTATAACCTAAAGGATCATTAACAATTAAAGTTGTTGATCCTGAAGGGTCGTCATTAGTAATTGGTGTTAAAGTAGTAAAAGACCATGTTGAACACCCTGTAGGCTCACCCGAAGAATTTTTAGGTACTATTTTCCAATAATATGTTGTAGTGATTGATAATGAACTTGGAGTATAAGATGTTGTAGTAACGTTAATCGTTGGTGTGATCGGTAAAGTAGACCCAAAATATACATCATAACTTGTAGCGTTAGATGCGGTTGGCCATGATAACGTTGGGGCTGTACTGACATCTGTTTGACCGTTAGTTGGAGATGTCGGTGATGAAATACAACTTGGAGCTGGTGGATTTGCTAATCTTGTAATGGTTATGGAGTACTGACCACAATCAGGAGATGGCCACGTATCTACCCATAGATAGTATGTTCCCGTTGTAAGATTTTGTGAGAAATTACCAGTTGTTCCTGATGAAGTTGTGATCCAATTTAAAGCGTTTCCACTTGTTGGGGAACAAGAAGAGTGTAAAGATAATATTTTATAAGTTCCAGCACCTCCTATATCGAATTTATAATTACCTCCACTAACCGGAACATCAATTTGCCAAACAGCATCTTGACCATCACCGTAAAGTGAGGATCCAAAAGAACCAGCCGGAAAATCATTTACTTTTCCACAAGTTGTCTGTGTTCCTGTAGTCGTCGTTGATCCAACGGTTGATGGTAAAGAAAGTGTTGTTACTGTTGAACATACGGAATTATTATTTTTATTAATAACAACATCGTCTATATTAACGGTTCCTGCTGTTCTATAAAACTGTAATTTGACATTCACACTCGTCGTATTTACAGTAGCTGTGTATTGACTTACTGTTGTGTTTAGACTAAAGGGTGATCCGGTAGCAGCTACCCAAGTAGTCCCACCATCTGTAGAGTAATTTACTTGTAAAGAACTTCCACTACCTGATGTTCTTGATGCCCAAAACGTTACTGTGCCAACTGTTTGAGTAATAGTCGGAGTGGTTATCTGTGATCCAACCTGTGACCTAAGCTGGCAGGATCTAGTGCCACTTTTAATCCAAGTTGCAGTTGTGTTTCCAATAACACCACTTGCTTGACCAGTCCAAGTTCCGGAACTTAGTGTATAAGATGTCGTAGTTGTATAGCTAGCGGGTAGACCACTCTCAAAACCCTCATTTATTTGTGATAACGAATTTGTGACCAATAAAATGGTTGATAATAAAAATAAATAAAACTTTATCATAATTGAAAAATAATTTTTAATCCCTATAGTATATATTTATATTTAATACAAAGATTCAGTAAAACCTAATGATTTGAGCATTTTAGTATATCCAATGATCAAAAAAATTTAACTAAGTAGTATTACTTATATTAGTAAGTATCTATATGTATGTCTTACTATAAGTGAATGTGTAAATTACATTCGGAACTGTCAAAATCAGTGTCTTTTTCAGTAGTATCTAACTATATAAATTATAAAACAAAAAAACAAAAAATGTTATGAAAAAATTAATTCTACTTATCACATCAATCTTAATAGTAAGTGTAAACTTAATGGCTCAAAATTCAGTTTGGATGACAATTAATGAGTCCCAAAATGTACCACAAATGAGAGGTGATAAATTGTATTCTCAAAATCAAGAATTAAACTCTGTTTTAGAAACATACCAAATTACAAATGTTCAAAAAGTATTTCCTGACTCTAAAAATCAAAAATTACAAAATGTTTATCAAATAGATTGTAACTGTAATGAAGTAGAATTATTACAAAATCTTACAAACAAATCGACTGTAGTCTCTAAGGTTGAAATCGCTCCTAAATTTGAGACTTTAGAACTTCCTAACGATTACACATCTTCTTTCTCTAATAACTGGGCACTTAGTTTAATAAATGCCGAAGGCGCCTGGTCTTATACTACCGGTGATACATCTGTTAGAATAGCTATTTCAGACCAAAACTTCTATCAAAATCACGAAGAATTAGTAGGAAAAGTAAAATACTATGATGTTACAAATACATCTACAAAAACACACGGAACAGCTGTTGCAATTACAGCTGCTGGGAATACTAATAACTCAACAGGAATAAGTTCAATTGGATATAATTCTTCACTTGGTCTTTTTAGAATGAATTATAATGATATGTTAAAAGCATCTTATAATGGTTATAAAGTAATAAATCTGAGTTGGGCTTCTGGTTGCACATATAACTATTACGCTCAATTAGCAATAGACGAAGTATGGAATAACGGAACATTTATAGTAGCATCTGCTGGCAATGGCTCAACTTGTGGTGGACCTGATAACTTAGTTTATCCAGCCGCTTACAACCACGTTTTTTCAGTTACTAGTGTTGGTCAAAATGATAGTCATATTTCTCAAAATGGATCAACACATCAACATAATTCAACTGTGGATATTTGCGCACCTGGTTACAATGTTCCACTAAGTGCTGCACCGGGTTGGTATTCATATTCATCCGGAACCTCTTTTGCTGCTCCTTATGTATCTGGTACAATTGCTCTTATGTTATCAGTGAATCCAAATATTACAAATTCAGAAATTGATTCTATTCTTAGAATAACAGCTGTGGATATTTATTCAATAAATCCACAATATTTAGGAAAGTTGGGTTCTGGTAGATTAAACTCAGCAGAAGCAGTAAGAATTGCTTATGAAATGACTTTGGTTATAGATAATGACAATAATAATGGACACGGAAATAGCGACGGATTCGATCCTTCTAATCCAGGGTATGACAATTCACAATTAGGAAGTCAAAACGGAGTAATCAATAATAATTCTAATTCTAATAATGGCAATGGACAGGGTAATAACGGTAATCATTTTAATACTTTAAGTGACTCTGAATTTAGTGTATATCCGAATCCTAACAATGGCATTTTTAATATAGCAAATTTACCATCAGATTCAAAAATATTTGATAGTGTCGGAAGTTTAGTTACAGAAATTAGATCAAATGATATAATTGTTAGTATCAGTACTCCGGGTCAGTATTACTTAATAAATCAAAATAAAACTATAAAAATAATAATTCAATAAAAATGCAAAAAAATATAAAAATCGATTTAATATTAATCAGTCTGATAATAATAACCACTTTAGCTTTTACGATGATTGGTTACAGTTTAGTTAGACCATGGTAAAAAATACTTAACACCCTTAATAGTATTTTTTAAAGTCTCTCTTTTTTAAGAGAGACTTTTTTTATGATGTATGTAGAAAATTGTACCAAATATAACACCAAATATATGAGACCAGTGACCAATATTATCATTTGGAAATGAAACAGCATTATAAAGTTCAATTAAGATAAAAAAAATATAAAAAAATGATTTTATTTTTAAATGAATTGAATGTTTGAAATTTTCATTTCTAATAGTAAGAATAGTAAAAACTGTTAAAACTGAAAAAACAGCACCAGATGCCCCAATAATACCACCATTAGATCCTAAGCAATATAAACCAGAACTAAAAATCCCAGATAGTAAATAAAAACTTAAAAATTTCTTACCAAAATATTCTTCAACTTCAATGCCAGCAATTAAAAAAAACAACATATTAAAAAATAGATGTTCAGGATTTGCATGTATAAAAAGATGCGTTACTAACTGATAAAAACTAAAATATCCTGTATTAACAGGATAAAGAGCAAACAGATTTTCCAAATGTAATCCCCAAAAATTGAAGATATGACATACACCAAAAACCGCTAAATTAATAATTATTATTTTTTTAACACAGTTCATTTTTATCACGATTGTCCATAATAATTCTTTTACAACCATGACATACAATTACGTGTCCTTCTTTGGTCATAATAACACCTCTCTCACATTTCATTTCACAATCCTTTGTTCCAACCGGAGCAAAATCATCTTCTATCTTACGTGGTTTTCTTTTAAATAAATCTTTCATATTATTCCTTTAATTATTAAATCTCTTCTTAACGATTTTAACAAATTCAACTCTTCTTCAAATTGATCAAAATCATTTGTCAATTTTTTAATCTGTTCATTAAGTAATGACAAAGATACGGATTTTTTATTATATTTTATCCAATCTTCTTTAATATAAATTGGCATTTGTGAAACATCAAACACCTTTTGACATTCCTCAACAATAAAAGAATATTCACCATCCTTTTCAATTAGAATGGTGAATATTTCATCAAGTGTGTGATGTTCAATTTTATGAGTAGTGGTTATGTGTTTCCAGGGACTAACGTTAATTTCTCTTTTCATTTGAGTAATTATCTAGAAAAATTCTTTCTTCTATTGTAAGTGATGCAATTCCAGTTGCTGATATTTTATCTAAGATATCATCTATGTCAAATTTCTTTTGGTTTTCGATATTTATTTGATCAACTTCGGATTCAATAACTGGATCGAATACTTTTTTTAGATCATCAGCTTTCACTCTAAAAGTTCTTTCAAACTCTTCTCTGTAAAAAGTAAAACCAAGTATTTCAACAATGTCATTAATTTTTTGATTATAAATTCTGTAAATATTTGCGATTATTTCTGTAATAATTTCCGATTGAATGCTATCAGACGTATTTAAACACTTAGCTTCTTTAAAAAGAGCAATATCATTTTTATCCATAAGATAAATTACATCAATTTGTCCTAAATTTTCTAATTCAACTTCGATATAAACTGTATCATTAACTCTAGTTTTGAATTTAGATTTTCCAGTTTTAATTTTAGACAGAACTTCTAAAAATTGATTTTTTTTCTCTAAGTTGTGTCGTTCATTTTCTAACTTAAGTGCTTTAATAGCTAGTTTTTTTGATAAATATCCACCAACAGACACACCAATTAAAAATACTAAAATTAAGTATAATATCATATCTTATATATTTGTTTTCTTATTTTAATAATCAGATTATTTATAAAATTTTCATCAATTTTATCAGGAAGATTTGAGTCTTCAAAAATTTTATCAACTTCTTTTATTTCGTCTTCAACAGAATCAATTAAAGTTTGTAGATCAACATCACCTTTTCGAATTGCAATGAGTTCTTGTGCATTTGGTCGTCTTACAATAATACCTTTTCCTTGTCCAATCTCTTTTGCCATTTCCATTAGACGTTTACAGTGCATCATATTCTTACCGTCAATTTTTTGACCATGAGATTGAACATCTACCCAACGTGATAAGTTACGATTTTCTAACCATTCTTGATAAGATTTATAATCTTTACAATGTTGTGAATATCCATCTTTGTTATAAGAAACGTGTCCGATAAAATAGTTTTTAGGAGTATCTATAGGAATGGATGATAATCTAACTTGATTAGAATCTTCAAATGCGATACCTTTAAATCCTAAATTTTTAATTTCACCATCAGTTTCTTCTTCTTTAAAGTCATAGAAAAGAGCATAAGTATCTCTACTATGTGGAACATTAGATAAACCACAAAATCTCTGATCCATGCCTTTTTCTTCCATAAAGCTCACAAGTGGAATTGATTTTTCACCACGGTGAATATAGCAGAAATCTAAAGGAGTTTTGCGAGTAACTTTATCTTTCTCCCAGTTTTGTTTTTTATCTTGACCTCGTGCCTTACTTATCTGTTGTTTTGCATAACCACCAAAAGACTTAGCACAAATCTTAGTGATGAAATTATCACGGTTTTCTAAAACCATATCAAAGATAGGGTCTTTATAAACCACACAATCTTCTGGTGTATTAAGAAGTTCTAAAACAGTTGGATTGTTTGATCCTAAAAGTTCTAAAAATCTACGAATTTCATAAATAACAATATCATTATTATCATCATTTATTTGTTCTTTGTAAGTATTTCCTAAAATATCATTTTGAGACTGAATAAAAACTCCAGCGTAATCAGTATCTGAAGTTTCAATGTTAGTTCCATAAGCATGAGAACCACGAACAACAAGATATAGCGGTTTAGCACCTGGTGATTTTTGTTCAATAAGATTAAATAATTCCTGTTTCATTAATCTATAATTTGGTTTATTTTATTATCCCTATTAAGATCTTTATTTTTTTCTAAGAATTTTTTCCAATTGCGAGAAATCTCAGCTTCTCTTCTACGATTATCAACTAATTTACAAGACCTCTTTACACCTTTTAATAAAAATCTGTATCGTAGATAATTTATTCCTAACTCCTTACGGTTTAATTTAAGATTTTGATAGCTACCATGACCATTGGGTATCTTTATTAGAAAAGTAACCTTTTGACTAATAGTAGTGTCTTGTTGTATGTTGATATGTTTAGATTTGTATTCATTTAAGCCATCGAATTTCTCAACCTCCCAATCAGCCTCTTTCATCTGAGTAATAACAAATTGTTTAATTTCTTTTGTAACCATTAAAATATATTTTAGACAAATATAATAATAAAATCTGATTATTTAAACTTTTTCTTCAATTCATTTAAATCATCAACATACATATCTTTTGGATCTGTTTGTTCCATCTTTTGGATTTCAGCTTTCTTCTCAACAAAGTCAGCTTTTAATTTATCAAATACCTCTTTTGTTAATGAGTAGATTGGCATTCTTAAAAGATAATCAAAAGAATCATCAATCTTTTCCAATCCCATCTCTTCTATTCCTTTGATAATTTCAATTTTGAGAACATTATTAACTTTTAGTTTTTCATCTAATATTGCTTTGATGAACTTACCTCTGTTTGAAAGAATTTTTAAATCTCTATTCATTCTTTCAAGTAAATAAGCTTTTCGTTTATGATAATATTCTAATCTGAAATTTACAAAATATTTAATAATTTCTTGTGTGCATTCAAATATCATTAACTTACCACCTTCATCTAAAGTTGAAAATATTTCAGTCGATGATTCCTCTAACTTTAATAGTTTAATTAACTTTTCATCATCTAACTTTTCCAAATCAGATCTTGTAAATTTAATTGTATAATCGATATTATCTTTGCAATTATCATCATAAGAAACAATAACTTTATCATCAACTAACTTATCTAAGATGTCCTCATACTTCTCATATGTCATTGATGGAGGAAGTTCTGTTATTTTAACAGTTGATGTATTGGCTCTTACAAATTTTCCACGTATTATCCATCTTTTTTTGTTTTCAGTATCTTGAATATATTCACCTGTAAATCCATTAAGGGAAGGACTAATTTCACCTGGTTCTTTTCCATTAATAACTCTTAAACAAGCATCAATTATAGTTTTAATGTCTCTGTTAAGAATATTTGAAGCAAATCCTACCGCAATTCCAGATGATCCATTCAATAAAACAGTAGGAACAATTGGTAGGAAATAATGTGGTTCAATAACTTCACCTTCTTCTTCTTTAAATTTTAGTAGGTCAAAATCTTTATAAATTAATTTGAAATTTTCAGACAATTTAGTTCCAATATAACGAGGTGCTCCAGGTTGTGGAGAACGAAGTGATCCGAATTGACCTTCTTCTTCTAAAAGAGGTGCATTGTTTTTAAACCTTTGAGCCATCGTAATGATGGCGTTAGAAAGGCTGGCATCTCCATGATGATAAAAACAATCACTGGCTACTTTACCACTTAATTGAAACACTTTAAGTGTTTTTTCATTACCTGTTTTCCAGATTTGATTTGCAATATGAATAATCTTTCTTTGAGTTGGTTTAAAACCGTCAATTACAGAAGGAATAGCTCTTCCTTCGATTACATACATTGCAAACTCTTTATATTCATCGGATAAGAACTGTGATATACTTTTTTCTGTCATCATAACTCGTATATAGTAAAAACTTATTTTTGTTTTTATCTAATCCAATATAACAAGTTTGATATCACCACTTAAATCTTCATATAAAAATGAGCAACTTTCACAGAAGTCACCGGTATTATAGTAAGTTTTTTCACCTATTTTTTCAATTGCTGGTGTGTGAATATGACCTATCATAATTGAATCACATTCAACTTCTTCCAGTCTTTTCATTGATAAAATCTTAAAATCATTAATAAATGAAATAGCATTCTTAACTTTTGATTTAAGATATTGTGATAAAGACCAATATTCTAATCCAAAAAATCTTCTGATTTTATTATACCATTTATTAATTCTAAAACTTATCTCATAAGCCCAGTCACCTAAAACATATAAGAAAGGGTGTAGCCTAATAAAACCATCAAATTGGTCACCGTGGCAAATATAAATTGTCTCACCTTTTGATGTTTTATAGAAATACTCATCACAAATAAGAATATCTCCTAAATTTATATTATCTTCTTTTATCAAACCTCTTAAGAAGTAATCGTGATTTCCTAAGATATATGTAACTTTAGTTCCTTTTCTGGATGCTCTCAAAATCTTTTGTATAACAGTTGAGTGATCTGCTTTCCAGTAAAACTTTCTTTTAAGTGAAGTAAGATCTATAAAGTCACCAACAATCACTAATTCTTGATAATCGTAGTCTCTAAGTACATTTAGTAATTTATCTGCTTGACATTTCGATGTTCCTAAATGCACATCAGATATAAATAATGTTTTAACCTTCATATATGTTTTTAATTTTTAATAGAATGTCTTCTATTGGATTTTCCCATTTGTAATCAACTTTTTGATAATTATCTAGCCAATTTTTTAAGTTATCACTGTTTAAATTATCAGTAAAAACACCCATATTTTGCAATAGTAAAGAATTAGATAATTGCTCATACTGACTTTGAATAGGAATTGACCATAGTTTTTTGTTTAGTATCAGAGCCTCTGATGTTGTTGAAAAACCAGATGCGGTTATAACACCACTACAATTAGTTAAGTCTTTTTGAAATTTATCTTTATTTAGTTTTATAACTTTTATATTTTTCAATTCATTTGAATGTTCTTCATTGGAGTAAACTCTCCATTTATATTGTTTAAATTCAGATAATTGGTTTAGTATATAATCTAAATTATAAGATGGTAAATAAATTAAAAAGAATTTCTTATCATTTACTTCACTTTTTAAAAAGTAATCAGATATAAATGGCTGATAAATAAAATCATCAAATTTTTCATAACTAAGTGCGATGTATTCACTACAAGATGCAAAATTTCTTATAAACTGTAATGAGAATAAACTTTTAATCTTAGGTGTCTTATTTGACATTAAAGAATATTGATTAGCAATTCCTAATGATTTAACACCACATCTTTTGGCAGACCAAGCAGATATAGGCTCAAAGTCAGATATAACTAAGTCATATCCACTTACATCTAGCATTGAATCTTTTATTAATTTTATAATATTAGCTTGTTTTATTGTTTTTCTCCAATCAATTGATCCAGAGTCATTACAAAATATTGATAACCCATCAAAATGATTATGTTCAAATGGTAATTCTAAATTAGAGTTATTACCAGAAGATATAACATCAACCTCATATCCAACTGACTTTAATTTATTGATTAGTTCTATAGATCTTGTTATATGACCATTTCCGTTAAGTTGAATTCCATATAGAATTTTCATATCTTATTTATTCTATAAAAAATTACCTTAGTTTAAAAATCAATTAAAAAATCAAATTATAAAAGGTTTTAAAATGTTAAATTAATATTAAATAATTAATATATAGATTAATGAAAAAAATTAATAGGTATAATCAGTTCCTTATATTAGAGAAATTTGATGATAATTTCAAAGCCGAATTACAAAGACTTGGCATAACTGACGAAGATGAAATCAATCGTCATCTTTATTTTGCACACAGAGGTCACTTGGCTGATTATTTAAAAACACAAGATAAACAAATTAAATTTGGGATGCTAAGAGCTTTATTCCTAGATGCACAAACAGCTAAAAAGAGAACAGACTTGAAAGTTGGAATAGTTAAAGCTATTCATAGAATAGTTCCAATGGCTCTTGCTCCATTCTTTCCAATAGCAGCAATATTTGGAATGATTTTTGGATCTACAAGAGCTTTTAATAAAATATTAGCACCTATTTTACAAGATTCATCACATAGTTATGAGGGTTTTCTAAAAAGCTTTATAGATAGCTCAATGAAAGTGGCTGAAGGAGAAATACCTGTTAAAGATAGATTCACAAGAGCATTTGTTGTATCGGATAGATTAGTAGCTGCAATTAGACCAGAAGTTCTTCAACAATTCTCATTTGAATTGTCTAAAAAAATGAGTTTGGAAAATCCAGATATGGTTGTTCCAGATAATTATATCGAAAATGAATTAAAGCAATTTTTAAATCAAAATTTTGATGTAAATCCTCGTATTCCTTTAAAAGGAGAAGATAATTGGGATGATGTTGAATCAATGTAGGAAATAAACAAATACTTTCTTTCAATCACAAACTAAATCTACTATGGATAAATTATATCTTTTTTATTTAATATATAAGTAAAAACGGAACCATTAGTTGTGATTGATAAAGTAAAAGAAGTTATAGATAATAAAGTTAAAAATCTCCATCCAGAAGTTGAGAAGAAAGTTATAGATGCTATTTTAAAAACTGATATCAAATGTAAATATAAAATTTTACAATTTGTTAGAAAAATGCTTGACTTACCACCAGTGGGATCTGATAAAAAAATATATTGGATTAAAAGAGGATGGTCAGAAGAAGAAACAAATCTAAAAAGAGTAGTTAAAAAAATGCCATCATCTCCAATGAAAGTTGAAAATTGGAAAAATAAAATAAATGAAAAAACTGGAAATTTTTATACAGAAGAAGAGGCATTATTTAAAATAAGATCTTTTAGAAAATGTAATATAGAATACTGGATAGAAAGAGGATATAATAATATAGACTCTGAAAATAAAGTAAAAGAATTTCAGAAAGAAAACTCAGAAAAATTTATTAAAAAAGCAATAGAATATCCGGAAAAATATATTGATAGAACCGAGACACAATTACAATATTGGTTAAAAAGAGGATTTAGCGAAGAAGAATCTATAAAAAAACTAAATGAAAGACAAAATACTAATTCATTGGAGTCTTTTGTGAATAGATATGGTGATGAGGAAGGATTGATTAAATATAATAATAGATTAAATCAATTATCATATACCTCTTCGAGAAAATTTTATATAGATAAATATGGATTAGAAGAAGGAAATAAGATATTTAATCAAATAACATCAAAAAGAGTTGTTGGTATAAACAAATCATCTAAAGAAGCATACTATTTTTTAAAAGAGATATATAAATATATTAGAAATAATGGAATTGATAAAAATGATATTTATTGGGGAGTTGGGTCATCAAAAGAGTGGTTTATAAACTTAGATAAATGTTTATTTTTTTATGACTTTACTATCAAACCATTAAAAATAATAATTGAATATCATGGTATTTCTTTTCATCCTAAAGAAAATGATTTAGATTGGGTGGGTGCATATGGTATGAGTTATGATGAAAAAATAAAAATTGATAGATTAAAAAAAGAAATAGCGGAAAGTGCTGGATTTAAATATTTTCATGTATATAGTGATGATGATTTAAAAACAAAACAAACAGAATTAATAGAAATAATTAAAAAAGAAATTTTTAAAAGTGAAAAAAATAGAAGATAAGTATAAAGTATTAGATCAAATAACACATATCTTACTCAGACCACAGACATATGTTGGTTCGAATAAACCCAATACCTCTGTTAAAAACATAATAGATGATAATAAAATCTTACAAAGAGAAATAACATATATACCATCATTTGTTAAAATATTTGACGAAGTTGTTACAAATTCAGTTGATGAACACAAAAGAAACAAAAGTTTAAATAAAATAGATGTTGTTGTTGATACTGAAAATAATTTGATAACGGTTAAAGATAATGGAGGGATACCGGTTGTGATTCACAAAGAACATGATCAATATGTCCCAGAAGTTATATTTGGTAATTTAATGTCGGGTAGTAATTATGATGACAGTGATGAGAGAACAGTAGCTGGTTTAAATGGACTAGGCGCAAAGCTTACTAATGTCTTCTCTGTCGAATTCACTATCTCTACATGTGATGGTAAGAATCATTTTACACAAACATTCAAAAACAATATGAGAGATAGGAATAATCCAATTGTTAAAAAGTCAAAGTCAAATCACACAGAAATAAAATATAAACCAGACCTATCTCAGTTTGGATTGTCTAAAATAGATAATGATCATTTCAAAATGTTAGAGAAAAGAGTTTATGATTTAGCAGGAACAAACCCAAGTATCAAATTCACATTTAATGGGAATTTGATAAATTTCAATTCATTTGAAGATTACATAAAATTATATGTCAAAGATTATTTCTATGAAACATCAAAAGATAAAAACTGGTCATTTGCAATTGCTCTTTCCGAAAATGGATTTCAACAAGTTAGTTTTGCTAACTCAACAGAAACTTATGATGGAGGAACACACGTTGATTATATTATGAATCAAATAGTAGTATCTCTAAGAGAATTCTTTATGAAAAAACACAAAGTTGATGTTAAACCCTCAGAGTTAAAACAACATATGTTTCTTTTCTTAGATTCTACTATAATTAATCCATCATTTTCTTCTCAAACAAAAGAGAAACTAATTACAGAAGTTAAAGACTTTGGTTCAACTTATGAGGTTCCAAATAAATTAATCCAATCTATTCTTA